>JAALLP010000006.1_pt1 | contig 141640 bp, 137 predicted proteins | sample 7245951 | NCBI WGS metagenome assembly JAALLP01 (sample SAMN13049199, study PRJNA578106) | oil field metagenome | isolation source: filtered produced water from oil reservoir B6 | place: USA:offshore Texas | collected 2016
TTTTATGATGAAAAACTTACTAGTGCAATAATTGATAGAGTTATTCATCATAGTCACCTACTTATATTTTCCGGAAGTAGTTTCAGACTTAAAAATTCAAAAATCAATACAATAAAATAGTACAAATCACGATTTACATAAACTAAAAACGCATTATCCATTATATTACATATTTGGTAACTAGGGTGCTAGAAAAATTTTTTTCCGGAATGCAAGAATTTATACTTGCCAAAAACATATTATTTTAATAGTTATGCTATTAATAGCTTGTTGAATAATTATTGTATAACAACCGATAGGTTTACCTAGTTTAACTATTACCTATTTATTCCAAGGAAATTTTAGACTATTAACCCCTTTTTCTTGGTCAATTAATTTCTCAATTAAATATAGTAATAGAGTCCACATTACGTGAGATTTGTATCTGGTATGACCATATAATCTAGGATTTTCTAAGTTATAGCGTTGTTTTAATACTGCAAATAATCTTTCAATTGTAATTCGTTTTTTATATATTTTCTCCCCAATAGGGGATTGTAGATATAGTACATTCTTTTTTCTGTATTCATTTTTTATAGAATCTATAGATTTAGCTTTACGAAGGTTTATGTCAGTTAATAAATTAATTGAAAGTTCATCACATAATTCAAATAATTTAACACTGTCATAAGCAGCATCACCTAGCAGTACGAATATGTCATAATCATCTAATTCCTTAATTAACTTTTTACAATTACTATCGTAAACATTTGCAGTAGTAAAATTGAAAGCTATGGGAATCGAGTCTGACGAACTGACTAAATGAAGTTTATATCCTTTATACCACCCTAATCGGGTAGATTTTCCTTTTTTAGCTTCAGAGTCAAATTTAGAACTTCTTAATGCAGTTGAATCTATAGAACAAACTCTCAAGTCAGGATTTAACAATAATACAAACAATCTGTATATTTGATAAAACAAACTATCTTCAATCTGCTTAATTCTAATAGAAAAGGTAGAATGATCCGGAATATCTGTTAATCCTATAATCTTAATAGCTAAAGCATCGTTAGATAATTCCCATTCTAATTCTCTTAAGCAACAGATTTTTTTCATAACTTTATACATTAAACATTGTATTATCTGCAAATCTGAATATTTCTTAAGTCTACCTACCTTTTTATGATTAGTTTTAGATACAAATTTATCAAATATTTTTTGTAATTTTTTACAAACTTTATAAAAGGGGTTATCTTTTATCATGTTAAGTGATATAATCATTTTGGTCGTCCTTTCTAGTGTTTGTTTGCTTGGCACTTAACATGATACTAGAAAGTGACGACTTTTTTTATTGGTAATTTTAGTTATTCAACAACCTAAATAGGTTTATAATGGATAATCATATTTGTTTTCATACTTTTAATTACCTTAAATAATCAGCTCAATATCTCATGACATAGTACGCCATCATAATGTATCCTTGGTTTTCTTGGCATTTTAATCACCATTTTTCACTACACCATATTATTAATTTAATTCAACTTTTCAACCCTGTCCCCATTCTTCTGACCTAAATTTTGAGTGCTTGGCTCCGATGAACCATCGTAATCAAGCACTCCATTGTGCATAAATTTTAATTAAATTACCTATCTACTTGACATGGATCAGTTCAAAGTACCACTTTTTCCTTATTCAAATTTATTCTAAATTGGCATGTCTTGCTTTCATATAATCATGAGTTTGATTAAAAGTAGTCATCCATTCCAAAACAATGGCATCATACAATAGAAAACTTAATTGTTCAAATGTCTACCCCATAGGTTGGATAGAAGATTTCTTTTGCATCATCTCTGTTTCTTTATTAGCAGCATTGATTATAAGCTTGAAATCAGCTAATTTCCCTAAAGTGGACTGGGGATTAGTTGTATTAAGAATTACCGTTGCTCCTAACTGCTTTGCTTTTTTAGCATTTACTATTAGACCAGCAGTTTCTCCTGAACCAGAACCAATAAATAAAATATCTTCTTCCCCAATGCTTGGAGTGGTAATATCACCTACAACATAAACCGTATTTCCTAAGTGCATCAATCGGTTAGCGAAAGCACGAATTACTAAACCAGATCTTCCAGAGCCAGCAAGGAAAATTCGTTTTGCATTATTCATGGCTTGTATAATTTCTTCACTTTCCTGAGCATCTATTAAGGAAATTCCATTATCTAGTTCTTTCATGATAGCTTCCATCTGTCTTATTAATTTATCCATAATTTCACCTTTATTTCACCATTATTTATTTATCAAGATATATTATAACTTTTCCTTATTGGTTAATTCATTTAAACTTTCCAACGTATAATTTTTCATCGTATTGCTCCTCTACTAAGCGATTGTTCTGCCACCATCCAATAAAATTGTTTGCCCTTGAATGTATGAATTAGCTTTATCAGCCAAGAATAGAGTCAAATTTGCAACGTCTTCTATTGTTCCAAAGCGGCGAACAGGAATTTTTTCCAAGACTGCATTTAGACTTTCTTCTGTTGGATAATTAACTCTCATCATTTTTCCTGAATCAATTAATCGAGGTGCGATTGCATTAACATTGACGCCTTTCGGCCCAAGTTCTTTAGCCAATCCACGAATCAAGCCTTCTCCCCCTACTTTAGAAGCTGGATAAGAAACACCACCACCTGTACCGCTCAAAGCAGAACCAGAACTGATATATACAATTGACCCTTTATTCGTTAGAAAATCATTATAGAAAGCTTTCACTGTGTTGAAAAGCCCAGTTAAATTAATACTTATCGTTTTATTCCATTCTTCAAACGAAATGTCATTAACTTTATTAGCAAAAGCTACACCTGCATTTAGAACAAGGATATCAATACGACCAAATTTTTCAAAGACTTTATCACGAACTCGTACTAAAGCTTCTGGATCCGATACATCAGCTTGAATAAAAATTGATTTAATAAATTCCTTTGTAATCTCCTTTGCTGTTTCTTCACCTGTTTCAGCATTATAATCTACAATTACTGTATTTGCGCCCGCTTCCGCAAATTTTCTAGCAATTCCTTTCCCGATTCCCTGTCCTGCGCCTGTAATTAATGCAACTTTTCCTTCGAAATTTCCCATTTTTTATCAAATCTCCCTTCTATTTATTTGCTTCTCTTAATTTTTGATATTGAGGACTTAGCTCCTTCGAGAACAAAAAACTCCGCCAATAATTAAATCTGCCTGCTTCTTTACATTTTTTAGCGATTACGTCATTGATGCTCTCGTCAACTTCAATTTGATTTGAATCAAATGTAATATTAAATACAAAATTACCATCTACATATTGACATGAAGAATTTTTGTTCTTTCTTTTTCTAAAAAATCAATTTCCTCTTGCAAATGCATAATATAGTAATGTTCCGACTTTTACGATTACATCATTCTCACCCACTAATTGCGGTTTTTTTCCTCAAAACGTAAATCTCTTGAGCAGTATAATTTAAATGAATACTTTCCAATCAACCTTTCCTTATTATTTTTCTAGCCTTTTAAGATTTTTTAGATGTGCCTTGTTATCAGTAAATAAATAAGACCCGATAACAATCATTGAAGCACCTGCTTCTATACACCTGATCGCTATTTGTTCATCAATGCCGCCATCCACCTCAATTTGAATATCTCGATCACCTACCATTGCTTTTACCTCTCTAATTCTATCAATGGTTTCTTCTATAAAAGATTGTCCAGGTCTTCCCGGATTGATAGACATAATTAAAATATAATCAATAGTATTTAGAAGGGGTTTTAATAATGAGGTGTCAGTTCCCGGATTAATTACGACCCCCGCTTTCCTTCCATGCTGCTTTATTTGATCAATAACATATCTAACATGTGGAGTTGATTCATAGTGTACAGAAATCATTTCTGCTCCAGTCTCCAAGACACTCGATATTTTTTGCTCTAGGGCAGATACCATCATATGAACATCTAATTTCATCTTCACTTGCTTTTTGATACTTTTAATTTGTGCTGAACCAAATGCAATGTGAGGGACAAAATTTCCATCCATCATATCTACATGAAGTACTTTAAACCCTTTTTCATATAAAAAATCGCACTCTTCTTTTAAATTCATTAAATCAGCTGCAAATACTGATGGCAAAATCTGATTCATTACTGTTCCTCCTAGTTTATTATTTTACTAATGTTCTTGCCCAATAGATAACTACGTTCCATATCTCAGAGAAGGTAAAATCTGATCCTAAACCTTCTACTCCAACACCTGCACCATTAAGCATTTTTGTTGCACCTGGTGCGACATATACTTCAAGATAAAAAGTAATAATACAAAGTACTACCGTCGAAGCAATAGAACGGAAAAGATTTCCTTTACTTGCTAATGTACACAATACAGAAATATAAGTAATAGACATTAACAAGCCAATAGGAAAGAATTGAACTCCAGGTAAAACAAGTGCAAATAATATAACGATCGGAATTGAAATAACTGTAGTTGTAATAGTAGTAGGATCGCCTAATCCTAGAGCAATATCCATCCCAACATTTAGTTCGGACTCTCCCATGTGTTTAAACATAAAGTCTTTAGCTGCTTTTCCAATTGGAGATAATCCATCCATCATTACTGCAACCATTTTTGGCATTAAAACCATAACTCCAGCTATTCCTACAGCCATTGGAATAATTTCAGTTAGAGGTCTTTTAGTAATGACACCTAAGATTAACCCAACAATAACCCCAATAATGACTGGTTCTCCAAAAACGCCCATTTTTTTATTGATTTTTTCTAAGGAAAGATCCAATTTGTTTAGGCCAGGAATGAAATCAATAATTTTATTTGTTACCCAAGCAATAGGATAAACCCAACCTGTGAAAATAATTGTTGTACAAGTTGTACCTTGCAAACCAAAGTATTCCTGCCACTTATGAGCTATTCTATCACCAAGAAATAATGCAGCAATAGACATCGCCAAGGTTATTGTTAATCCTAACCAGAAACTGTTGAAAAGATAGTAAGCCAATGCACCTGGAATTATGAAGTGCATATAATTCCATATATCTACATTTAACGTTTTTGTCCATTTAAGTCGTACTAATGCTAAATTAATAATTAACCCCAAAGGAATTGCTAATGCTGCAAAGGGAACTGTCCAAGCAGCTGCTCCAACAGCAGGCCAACCAACATCTGTAATTGTAAAACCAGAACCACTTTCAGCATAATAATCTACTGCTGGTTTAAGTGAAGAATTTAATAAACCGATAACTAGTCCTAAACCTGTAAACCCTACCCCAACTAAAAGTCCGGACTTAATAGCCTTTCCCAATTTAATCCGGAAAAACAAACCTAAAATTGTGATTATAATCGGCAAAATAGCTGTAGCTCCCAAATCGAAGATTGATTTTATCACATTAAACATTGCATCCATACGTTTTACTCCTCCCATCAATTAGTTATTAAGTTTCAAGAATATATCAGCCAACTCACTCTTTAAGCTCTCTTCATTAATTCCTGTTATAAATGACATGACGTTGAAACATGGCTTTTTATCCGTTTTATAGTTATTCGTTGTCAAAATAACATCAGCACTATCAATAATATTAGGTAATTCCGTCATGCTTGTTTTAACAAGATTGTAATTTTGAATTCCTAACTCTTTTAAAAGATCTTTCACTGCATCTGCTGCGATAGTAGAAGTTGCTACACCACTTCCACAAGCTACTACGATTTCAATTTTTGAATTTGCCATATTAACTCCTCCTATTCTTTGATAAGTGTAAATGTATTTCAAATTGTGATTTTTAAATTATTCAAAAAATTTACAGTATCAAAGTCCCTTTTTTCAATTCTTCAATTACCTTTGGATTTTGAATAAGACCCATTAATTCTTTTAATACTTGCAAATGGGTTTCTGATTTACCAAATCCTAAGATAAATAAGATATCTATCTCCAATGATTCTTCAGGGTTATCCATCCGATTCATAAAAATCGGATTTCTTAAAGTAACCACGGAAACAAAATCTTTTTTCACATATTGGGAACCTCCGTGCGGAATAGCTACAGCATATCCATCTAATTGCAGTCCTGTTGGAAATTCCTTTTCACGTATTATTAGTGCTTCTTCAAATTCCTTTTCAACATAATTTTTGCTAACTAGTGTTTCCATAATATGGGACAATAAATCCTCATAGTCTTTGTATTCTTTATCCCAAAAAACAAGGTCATCATATATATATTGCTTTAACACGATTTCATCTCCTAAATTCTTATTTACAAATTTTATATAGATAGTTGATCTCCATTCTATTAGTTGGAAAATAGCCGTCTATTCTCGATCAAAAATGAAACTACCTGGTTGAATAGGTTTGAATTAGTTTTATAATTTCTTCCTTACATTTGGCACACAACATTTCTTTTCGGTTCTCCTTTAATAATTTTATTAATTGTTCTAGTGCCTTTAAATGTTGTTCATTATCCCATGATGCCAATACAACAAAAATTCGAACTGATTCACCCATTAAATCAACCGGATTTTCAAGAAGTAACATGCTCATTCCAGTTTTATTAACTCCATCTGCAGGTGCTGAATGCGGAAGCGCAAACTGTTCAGATATAACTATATAAGAACCAAGCTTTAAAACGTTTTCAATCATTTTTTCCACATAGTTCATGTTTATATAACCCTGATCCAATAAAGGTAACGCAGCTTGTTTAATAGCTTCCTTCCAATCAGACACCTGACTAATTTTAACAATTTTTTCAGATTTCAACAAATCACCTAAAGATGGTTTTCTTCTTTCGTTTTCTATAGCAATTGGAGATTGTATATATCTTCTAAGTTCCTGTTTTAACGCTTCTTCTTTCTCTACTATTGCATAACGTTTTACTATATCCATTATTGTATCAACTGAATATAGTTGATCAGTATCTGTTTCATTATTTAAACTATTAAATAATCTTAGCAACCGTTCTTTATCTTTATTGTTCAATATCGGTTTAACTACGAAAACGGGGATACCTTTATCGGGAAGAGGAACAGTTGATACAATAAAATCTACAGATAGTTCCTGTTTTTCATAATCCCTTAAAGAAATTACTCCAACAATATCAATATTTGATATTAGCTCTTTTATCTGCGATTCCAGTATTCGGGAAGTTCCTAATCCACTCGTACATACAATCAACAACTTTTTTCGAATCGAACTTAAAGTAATTCCTTCTCTTCGCAACCATCCTCCAAAATGCATTGCTATATAAGCAATTTCACTATCATTTACTGGTTGATTAATGAGGCTTTCAAAATGATGAATAACTTTTTTAGTTAGACAAAATACTTCCGGATAGTTTTGCTCAACAGAATCATGCAAAATATTTTCTATCTTAATTCCATACCTTATTCGATAATAAGCAGGCTTTAAATGGACAAGTAGGTTCTTAATTATTTGTTCTTTTTTAGAAAAATTTACTGCTGCATATAGTTGAAAATCGGAAACCATATTTTCAACTACGTGATACAACAATTTCAATTCATCATTTTTATATATAGGTTTTAAATCATAATTCACCTTAGCACTTAATAAATATTTGGTAATGTAACAAACTTCAACATCTGGAATGTTAATATTCATGTCTTTTGATAGATGGGAGCATAAAGTTTTAGCACCTTTAAATTCTTCGGTAGAATTTATAACTTCTTTTTCAATTGGGTCAATTCCAACATATTGTTCCTGCCGTATCCGTCTAGAAAATAAATAAAACCAAACAATAAGATTATTCAATATTTCATCGGTGAATTCTATATGGAAATTTCTTTCATATTCAATTAATAGATTCTTTAATAAAAGTAATTCATCATTATTGAATAATAAATAAGGTCGAAGCAATTGTTCTTGATTTGACTTATTTGCTAAGGCTGAATCAACGATAATTTTATACCATCCACTTTCAGGTGTTACAAACGCTAAATAATGAATCAACACTTGTCTTATATCATTTTCATCACCTTTAATTGTATAACCCTGGTGACGTTCTGAAACTATTTGTAATTGAAAATCATTAACTTCCTCTTTTAATTTCTTAATATCTTCTAGTATCGTATTTCTACTCACTAGGAACAGTTCTATAAAGTCATTTAAAAAAATGGGATGGTCTTGAGCAATAATAAAAATAAAAATCCAAGCTCTTCTTTCATTAGGAGAATATTCGTAGTACGGATAATTTCTTACATGTAATTGTGTTCTCAATTTTTCTTTTGCATTTTCATCAAGATAAAGTCCTTGTCCTCGTACTTTTCTAACTGTGTGATATCCACTCTCCTTTAGCCAATCATTAATTTTGGCTATATCATTGTATATTGTTCGTCTCGAAACATTAAATGTTTGTGCAAGTTCCTGGAATGTAACATAAGTATTTGCCAGAACAAGCTGATTTAAAACTGCAAAACTTCTTTGGTCCATTTTATCGCCCCACCTCAAACATAAGTCTTAGAACTAAATCCTTAAGTATTATGTCTTACTTAGATTATATGCAAACATTTTTTTAAAAAAAGACCAAATGTGTCACTAAGCAATTTGCAAAATTGTACTTTAGGAAATAGGGTCAAATTGTATAAACGTAAACGTCAAAAAACCCGCACCTTTACAGATGCGAGCAGATATGTTAAGTTTTTGGGAATTTTAAGATAAGTTAGCAAATTTTACCACAAAGCGAATAGATTATTTACTTGGTCTTGATCTGTAATATCAATAATATCAAAGGGACGTCAGAATGTGTAAAAACACCGTAATTTACCAAAATATTGTTGCTTGGAATAATATGATAGCTATTAGTAATTTTCAACCATATGGTAGTATATGTAAAAAAGGAGATTGGTATAGCTTGTTACTGCTTCTAATTTCTTCTTCATTTCATTTACTCCTAATATATTTATAACTCTTTTAAAGTTATAGGCCAAAAAGGTCAAAGAAACCTCCGTCATTACTGACTCTAAGCTTTTTGTCAGAAAGTAGGAAATAGTGTAATAGGGGTCAGGGTTGAAAAGTTGAATTATTTCTATTTGCTATTTGACTTTAAATTGTTAGTGTCAAGGGAAAACCCGCAAAAAAGGGAAGGAAAATCCACCACCTCAGCATAAAAAAATTAGCTTTGTTTTATCCGTTGTTTTTGCTCTTTCATTCTATAACTGTCACCCTTTATCAGAATCAGATGGCAATGATGCACTATCCTATCAAGAATTGCGGTAGCAAGAATTTTATCATGAAATATGCTCCCCAATCGTCAAAGGGCTTGTTTGAAGTAATAATAACTGAGCCTGTTTCATATCTTTTAGAGATAATTTCGTAAAATAAATCTACGATATTTTCACTAAGCTTTTTAAAACCAAGTTCATCTAATATTAATAAATCTGGTGTAAGGTAGTATTTAAGTTTTCTATGATAAGAGTTATCTGCCTTAGCTTCAAAGAGTGTCTCCATAATTTCTGATACTGAAGTGAACAAAACCTTGTAACCTTGCTGTAGAGCTTTAACACCAAGACTTACGGACAAATGACTTTTGCCAATCCCTGGAGGGCCTACAAATACTATATTTTCTCTTTTTCTTATATACTCACCAGTGGCAAGATTATATATTTCTTGTCTATTAAGTTTGGGTTGAAAGTTAAAGTCATATTCTTCTAAGGTCTTAATTGATAGAAATTTGGCTTGTGTTGTTCTTTTCTTATAGCTATTATCCTTCCTATTAGACATCTCATCTTCGATGAGAGGTTCTAAAAATTCCATATAAGAAAGTTTTTCTTTTATGGCTTGTTCATTTCTAACATCATAGGTTTTTGCTATTCCAGAAAGCTTTAACTCCTTTAAATCTTTAATAAGACTATTCATTTTATCTCACCTCCTTTGTTATTGTATTTATTCATCAAAAAAGCCACCGATTATTTATCAGTGGCTATAGGAAACGGATTAAATGGATTGTCCAATGGATCAATCTTATACTTTTTTATCATAAATTGATTAACCTTTTTATATTCAATTTCTGTAATGAGACCTTCTAACTTCAATTGATCTAAAAGAGCAAGTTGCACTGCATATTTAAATCTGTTTCTTTTCTTTTCTGGAAGATGTGATAAATCTGGTTTATATTCATTTTCACGTTCTTCAAAATTCTTTAGCATGCTCACACCTCCTTGTTCTGATCAAAATACATTTCTAAAGCTTTTTCAATGATTTCTTCAATTTCCTTGGACTTTTGGTTCTCGTCAAAAAATCGATAGATAAGTTCTCTTTTCAACTTGAAAACAGAAGCTTTTTTCTTTTTCTTCTTTTGATCAATTTCACCAGATAATATACCTTCGATTGTTTCAGGATTTAATTTTCCTGACTTTGAATATGCCTTAAGTAGTTCTGCTTTCTTTAAATCAACTTTATAATTATTTTCGTTTGTAATTTCATGAACCAGTCCTTGTTCATTTTCATTCAAATAAGATATTGACACAGCAGGAATAAAAGCAATCTCTCCATCATCCACTTTCTTTAATAATTCATCGATTAGGTAATTAAGCCTGATATATCTTGCTACTGTATCTTTAGACAAATCATAATTTTGACCGACTTTTTCTAGACTTGTTAACTTCTTCGCAACTTGCGAAGAAGTTTCAGAATCCTCTATTTTATCAGCATTTACAAGGTTTTTTATTTCATTGATCAAGTCCGTTCTCACGCCTTGCTGACTCAGTGCATCATGATGAGCTTTTAATGATTTAGCCCTCTCTGATGGAAGCATATCTGAAAATGAACGCTGCATAAGGTTTGTTTCAGTAACAACAAGCATGGCTTCATCATCTGTAAGATTATCTTTTATGACGGCTGGAACCTTGTCTAACCCTGCAAGTCTTGCAGCATTTACCCTGTTATGCCCTGAAAGTATTTCATAAGTTTCATTTTCAGATTTTCGAACGATAATCGGTAGCATAACGCCCATTTCTTTAATGCTTTGGACCATATCATCTAGGCGTTTACCTTCGTAAATTTTGAAAGGATGATTATGAAAAGGTTTAAGTGTATCAATATCGAGTTCAATGACACCAGTATTTTCAGTTGGCTCTTCTATTTTTCCAAAAATCTCTTCAAAACTTTGTAATTTCTTTTCACTCATCTTAAATATTCCTCCACAAATTTAGTATAGGCTACAGCCACTTTATGCCCTGGTTGATATTCAATAATACTTTTATTCTTAAGATTTGATTCCCCTACTTTAACCGAGGCAGGTATCTTATTTTCAAATACTTTAATCTGTTTTCCATAGGCTTCATCAATTAGATTTACAATTTCTTTCGAAAGAATCGTTCTTTCAGTAAACATGGTGATGAGAATGCCATCAATCTCAATACTTGGATTTATTCTTCTTTTGACTTTAAGAATCGTTTTTAAAAGAAGCTCAAGTCCCTTAGCGGATAGATACTGAGGAGTTGCAGTTATTAATACACTATTGCATGCGACTAAAGCATTAATCGTTAGCATTCCAAGGGAAGGCATACAGTCAATGATAATGTAATCATAGTCATCTTTAACTTCTTGGATTATTGACTTAAGTGTTAGCTCCCTACTCATTGCATTGACCAAATTAACCTCTATAGCTGAAAGTTCGATACTACAGGGTATGAAGTCCAATTTACCATTAGAAATGATAAATTGCTCTTTTGATTGCAACTTCTTTTCTTCAATCACTGCCATCATAAGATGATAAATCGTAGTATCAAGCTCTTCTGGTCGATCAATTCCCATGCACATTGTTAAGTTGCTTTGAGGATCAAAGTCGATTAACAAAACTTTCTTGCCTTGTTCTGCTAAAGCATATCCAAGATTCATTGTAGTTGTGGTTTTGCCTACGCCACCTTTTTGGTTGGCAATGGCTATTACTTTTCCTGACATTTAATTTTCCTCCAATCTTTTTTGTAAACTAATTAGTGTCTTTGTATATTTTATTATATCTTATGTCAATAATAGTGTAAACTGTAAAGTTTCTTTAGAATCAAATTTATTGCCTCAGTACATAATTTAGTGTATAGTTACTATATAAATAATCTTTGGAAGGTGTGATTTTATGGCTTTTTCAATGGGCGAAAAAATTCGTATTGTACTTAGACGAAAAAAAATGACAATCACTGATTTAGCGACTGCCATTGGTACATCTCGTCAAAACTTAACAAATAAATTAAACCGAGATAATTTCTCAGAAAAAGAACTTCAGCAGATTGCTGAAGCTCTTGGATGTCGTTTTGAAGGTTATTTTATTTTTGAGAACGGGGAGAGAGTTTAACGTTTCCGTCAAAATATTGAGCATAATACCTATTACATTCTTCAATGAACGAAGCCCAATCAAGGTTGTGTTCTTTTTCATTTGTAGTTAAATAATACAATAGTTTATATAATCCTCTTAAAGCTTTGGAATTTCCTTTATTAATTTTGATTAAATAAATCAGTTCATATAATCTGATAGCCCCTAATGAATGTAAATACGGCTCCAATTCCCTTCTTTCAATTAAAGATATTACATTCGAATCATTTGTTGAAAAATAAATTAAATTCTTCGCAACAGCAAAAGAAATCGATTTAACTTCTCCACGATCGCTTGAATTATTCAAACTTGGGTTATATTTAGTAAACTGAGCAATTTTCTCTTCTATAGTATTACGAATAAATCTTTCCGAATCATTTAAATCAGAGTCTTTTAACAATATAATACTATCTTCTTGAATTTTTAAATCAATATAATCTTTTAATGATGGCTGAACAGAGATTTCCGAATAAACAGCTTCATGAATTGCGATATTTGGTAGTATTCTAAGCATAGGTTCAATAAAAATATTTTTATATTTATCGAATCCTATTCTAGGTACACTATTAGTTAAATTTGATCTGTCTGGGGGAATAATAAGGTTAGCATCAATTACAACTGTTTGATTAATATCTTTTAACAACTCTATAAAGCTTTGGTTTGGGATGATTATTTTTGCCATTATTTATCATCCTCAAATAAATCATTTAACTCATCAATATCTTCTTCTAATATATCAATTGAATATCCAAAGTCTTCTAGAGTTTTACTAAATAACTTCAAGTCTTTTACTGTCGTATCTACTGTGATAATACCTTCATCATAGTTTTGAAGTATTACATTTAATGCTTCAGAATCCACCCCAGATTTTAAAGTTGCCGTATTTAACTTTTTGAAAATATAATCATTCATTGTTTTTCCGATTTTATAATATACACTATTTTCGTTTCTTTCATCTATGGCTAATAAATCTTCTTTTTCAATGCTATTTATTGAATCCACCTCGTATAATCTCTTAACAATCATTCTATACGGTACTTGGTAGTCTATCTGTATCTGAGCAATTAACCTTAAAATTGCATTTTTACTCCAGTTTTTAAGGAAAACTTCTCCCCTATTATGCTTTTTAACGTAAGTAGTTAATGATTCTGTAGGAAGTAAAAACTCAGCTGCAAATCTATTAGCCTTTGCATCAATTAATTCATCATCAGGCTCCCCCATTCTACGCAAGTGTAAACTATCATCTATCTCATCAATATGATGATAATATTCATGACAAGCATTAAAAATTTGCAAATCTAGAGGAATAGAAGTATTGATTGCAATATAATATGAATGAATCCCTGTAACAGAACTATATTTTTTTAAATAGAAGGCTGCTAATCCCTTTGAATCCTTAGGTTCTAATGTAAAATAAAGCAACTGTATATTATTATCTCTTAAAACTGCGAAAATTTTTTCACCTAATGGGCCCATTCCAAGATCCAGCTTTCTTCTTTCTGTTCTGGCTAACTCCACTATATCTAATTCTTCTTTGGGTGTTAAAGTAGTTCTTTTAATATCTTCCATAATTATTTTCCCTTATATTTTTGTGCTTATCCAAGCATAATATCATTTCTATCAATTCATCAAATACTCTAACCTCTTCCTCTGATTTAGCTTCACCTTTTAATGCAACAAATACATCTTGCTTTTCAGTTTCGAGAATATCAGCAAACTCTTTCCCGGTTACTTCTAGAATCCTCTCTAATTGTTCTAATTTAGGTAAATGCTGCCCTCTTTCAATTCTGCCATATATCTGATTATTAATTGAAAGTAAATTTGCCATATCTATTTGAGTCAGTCCATTCTCTTTTTTATAGTCCAAACATATTTGAGAAATTTTGTTAATGTCAATTTTTGACATAATTCCCACTCCTTTTTAGCAGATTAAATTTCACTTCTCCTTTACATTAATTATATATCTAAAATATATATTAATCAAGACTCCAGCTAATTATAACGCTTTATATTGGTATTTTAAAGATAAATATATATTTTCAGTATATATTATTAAATTTATTTATAGTATGTTCATATATAACTATGATTATCTATTTATTTTAAAAAAAACATATTTTTTCAAAACAATCTGTGCTCTTTAACGAAATAACAATTTAAAAACATAGCCGTAAGAATGCATTTCTTTAATTTATAAAACATAAAAAAGCCACGAAGTTTTGTGATTTGAAAATCAATTTCCTGGCTTTTTTCTATCTTATATTCAATTATCCATCTACGTGTTTCCCAACACCACATTATATACCAACAAGCACTGTTATACCCCTTATGTGGGTCTTTTCTTCGAAATTTAGCTCATTTCTGCTAAATGTATAAAACTCCTCAAACCTTGTAAATTCAAGGATTATGAGCGGTTCTTCAGACGTAGTCGTACCACGCACTCCACATGCGGCGTATGTGGAAACATATCTATACACTTTACCTTTTCCACCCTATATCCTGCTTCATTTATCTGCTTTAGGTTTTCAGTTAGTGTTTTAGGATTACAAGATATATACACGATTTCATTTGCCTGATATTTTAAAATCTTATCTAGAGCCTTTGGATTAACTCCTGCCCTTGGAGGGTCAAGTATGATTATATCCGGGGTTTCTTCTATCTCATCTATCTTTTTGAACACATCCCCTGCTATAAATTTACAATTTTCCAGCCCATTCATCTTAGCATTCTCGTTGGCTGCCTTAACAGCCTCTTCAACTATCTCTATTCCAATAACCTTTGCAGCTTTTTTTGCAACTATCTGTCCTATAGTTCCAGTGCCGCAATACAGATCAAATACAGTTTTATTGTCTGCATCTTCTATAAAGTCCAAAGCAGTACTATAAAGAACCTCTGCACCTAATGAGTTCGTCTGAAAAAATGAAAATGGATATATCTTAAACTTTAGTCCTAAAATCTCCTCATAAAAGAAATCCTGTCCCCATAAAACTTCCAATCTATCGCATTTGACAGCATCAGCCAATCCGTCATTATATATATGCAAAATCCCTTTAATCTGACCATCTAGATTCAAATTTCTCAGTTCCTTTGCATAATCACTTAAATCTGTATCCAGTTGAGATGAGGTGACTAAGCCTACAAGGATTTCACCTGTCTTTATACCCTTTCTTACAATTAAATTCCTTAAGTATCCTTTATGGGCTTTATTATTATAAGCTGGTATTTCTCTTTCTTTAAAATAATCAAGTGTATTTTCCAATATCCTGTTGAAGTCTTCCTCTACTAATTTGCATTGATTAACGGTTACCACAGAATAAAACTGACCTCTTTTATGCATTCCCAAGGTCATTTCTCCACCCTTTACCTCATCGCCAAAGGAATATTCCATCTTATTTCTATATCCGTGAACATCTGGACTTGGCTCAATTCCTAAAAACTCATACCCATCTATCCCAGCGTCATCAATAAGTTTTTTAACCATTTTTGCCTTTATTTTAATCTGGGTTTCATAGGGAACTGTTTGACGCGAACATCCTCCACAGGATCCAAAGTGCTGACAAAAAGGATTAGATTCAAAGGGTGCTCTCTCTATGACCTCTATCAGCTTACCCTCGGCATAATTTTTTCTGTTTTTTTTAATTCTAGCCTTTACTTTTTGGCCTTTAAGGGCATTTTTCACGTATACTTTTTTATCTTTAAGATATCCTACTCCCTTTGCAGGAAATTCCATATCTTTTATTTCTAATTCTATTATCTGTCCTCTTTTCAATTTATACACTCCTCCAACTTTTCATATAGATTCTCATTCCTTATGATATAATATACCCGAAACTAGATTTAGTAAAGAAGATAATTCGGTAAAATAATATGAACCGGGATGTCCCGGTTCATATTATTTTAATATTATATTTTCAGCTAGTCAATTAAAAATCCATATTCTTTAATTTTTCAGCTCTTTTGTTAGCTTTTTCAAGCAAGCTATTCTTATTTACTATAAATCTTTCATGGGTACCTCTTCCAATTACACCTATTTCATCATAAGCTACCATATCTAGCAGTATTCTACTTCCGTTAAAATCCTTTACTTCAACTTTAATACTCACAGTTTCTCCTAAAATAGTCGGCTCTTCATGTACTATCTTTGCCATTTTTCCTACCGTTATGAAACCTTCTGGAAGTTCATCGTCTATCAATTTTACTGCTGCTTCTATCATCAATGCAACTAAACTAGGTGTAGCAAGTAATTTATCCAATTTTCCGCTGCCATAATTAAGGGCAGTATCTTCCTTTTTTATTTTTCTCTGTATTGTTAAATTGCTTCCAACTTCAAGTTTAGGAACTTCTAGCATAATTCTCTCCCCTTTCATAGTTCTAATATTATATTTATACCTTTACCGTATGCATCTATGGTATAACAAAGCATTTTTTCACACCCCCTTTCATAGTTCTAATATTATATTTATACCTTTACCAATTGAATTTATTCAAATTTTCTAACATTTAAAGGATATAATTTATCTTATAAAAAAATAGACACTTTGAGTGTCCATAAAATATAACATCTTATTTTTATTCTATCCTAATCTTTCTATTGTAAAGTATTTTAGATTCTGCATAATACTCATTTAGTTTTCTTAGATTTATTACCCAAAGATAAATAACGTATGGGATAAATATTAAAAATACAGCCGGAATATCAGCCATTAGAATAAAATTAAAAATTCCATGTAACGTAGCTGGTACAATTAATGATTTCCTACGATACCTTCTTTCCTCTTTTTTATCTATAGCAAATTTAGCCAAGGATAAATAGTATCCCATAGTGACAGCAAATAACATATGAGCTGGCACGGAAAATATTCCCCTGTAAAGTCCTATATGAGGATTATTAGTAAATCTAAAGACCACATACATTACATTCTCCACCGTAGCAAATCCTAAGGCTGAAAATATCGCATATATTATTCCATCCAGTTTTTCATCAAAGGCCTTGCTTTTAAAGGCTGTACTTAAAACTACTGCTCTTTTGAAAAATTCTTCAGTTAACCCAGCTACTATAAGTGCTGTAAAAGCAGCACTTAATAAGCCTGCAAATATATTAAAGGACAGAAGAAACCTTTCTACAATAGCTGTAGGTACTACTGAAATTGCACCCAGTATAAAAACTTTTAGCAATAAAGATAGAGGTTCTTTATCATACCTGTCTGTAAAGTAAATAGAAAGTGCCAACGCTATTCCAGGCGTTATTGCAATAATAAACAATCTTGTATTCATCATAAGCACCCTTTCAAAAGCAGCTTATGATAATATTATTTGCAAAATAGATTATTTTAACTTATCCTTTTCTTACCATTGCTTTTTTATTGTATTCTCTAACCTCAAGTTCTACTCTGTTTAAGCCAAGTCTGTCAAAGCAAAATTCAAGTAACAATTTTACAGCTTCGAATATATGGAAAATCTTCTCTCCTATATTCTCTAAGCATAATCCTTTTACCAAATAATCTCAGTATAAAAATCCCCCTAAATTTTTTTGCTCATTTCCCGGGTAATATACATAATTGAAAATATTTCAAGAAATTTAAACTAATATGTAATAAAAAAATACGCAAAATAAAATAAAGGAGTGTTGCTATCTATGAAAAAAGACCATGGTATTTTTGTCAATACTAATGAAGTAATTTTTTATGACTTGCTTGATGGAAAACCTACTAAGCGTAAATCAAAAAAGAATAAGGAAAGAGAGATCTATGAAAAAGATACCTTTGAAAGTAAAACAGATCATTTTAATCCTTCTGAATGGATAGACTAACTTAATATAATAGGCAATAACAAAGCAAATGATTACTTTGTTATTGCCACCCGATTAATGTATTATAATTAATATTTTTGATTAATATAACTATCTATCAAGGATCTTCTTACACCTTCTACAAATACTCCTTCTTCTCTCAACCTTTTTAGCATGTATTCGCTCTTAGAGTGAAGTATGACACTTTCAAAGTCCTTAAGTACTATCTCATATAGTTTATCCTTTAAAGCCTTAGAATTCACCTTTATAAAATAGGCTTCTACATTTTGAAAATCCAAGTGCTCCAATAGCTTCAGAGTTGACCAGTCTTTTTGATTATAATAGTAGCCAGCTTTTCTCCCATACTTTCTAGCAACATGAGGATGTTTTTCTATCAATCGTCTGTCCTTAGATTTCATATAGCAATACTTGGCAACCATATTATAATATTGATAATTGTAAATGCCCTTTTCAAAGGAATCTATTCCATTTTTAAAGGGCTTTAAATTTAGTTTCTGAATAAAATAGTAATGTTCTTCTATAAATTCCCTTTTAGTTATATCTCCATTTTTAAACTGAATTATCAAAGAATCCCTATTTTCAAAAAACCTATCAAAGACATTATCTTCAGACCTATGTCTTAACATTTTAACACCCAATCTAAATAAAATTTAATTATTATAAATATTTAAAGTAATACTTTTATCGGATTAAAATCTATATAATCACTGGAAGCTAATATATATTCTATCCCGTTATGTATACCTTTAATTCCAACTTTAAAGGAATCAGTTCCATGCAAATGGCCATAAATAACTTTCTCTACTTTGTACTCTTCAAATATTTCTATGAAGCCTGACTTTTCGTGCTTTTCATTTGTAGGAGGGTAATGAATCATTACAATATACTTTTCTAACCCATTCTTACTTGCAGCTTCTATAGATAACCTTAACCGATGAATCTCTCTCTCATATATTTTTCTATCATGCTCATTGAATTTTACTTCATTAGGACAAGTCCATCCTCTTGTACCACATATAGCATAATCTTTATATCTATAATAATTATTCTGCAAAAAATACATATTGTCAAATAGATTATTCATTTTAGACAATGATGACCACCAATAGTCATGATTTCCCCTAAGTAAAATTTTCTTGCCTGGAAGACAGCTTATCCATTCCAAATCACATAAGGCATCCTCTAGCTTCATGGCCCATGAAATATCTCCCGGTATAAGAACGGTATCTTCGTCTCCTATATTTTGGAGCCAGTTATCCTTAATCTTTCCAGCATGCTTTTCCCATTTTTTTCCAAATATATCCATAGGCTTATCAGCGGATAAGCTAAGGTGCAAATCTCCAATCGCAAACAGCGCCATGCCATCACCAACTATCCCTTCTCTGTTTCCATAAATTTTTCATATTTATATTACTAAGTGAAGTAATTACTTTTTTCCCTTATATAGGTGTAAAACTTCCAAGCCTACATTATTTTCTTCATCTGTTTATTTTTATCCTTTCTAATCAAATGTCTGATATCTTCTAACTACATATCTGATTGTTTCAGAAAGTTTTTCAAGCTCAGCCAAGCTTCCATTTTCCCATATTTGTTCAAACTTATCCTGAAAATCCTTAGCTTCTTTTTCATATCCAATTAAATTTAAAAGCTGTATGTTATTAACTATGTCAGAAACATTGTTTGACTTTTCTTCAAACATTTTTTGGGCATTTATAATTTCATCTCTTATTTCACACATCTCCTGATCCAAAGAGTATGCAGCTTCAGCAGACTTTCTCAATCTTACTCTGATATTCTCAGGTATGTTCTTTTTATACTTATAGTTTAAGGAATGTTCAATTGTTGCCCAAAAATTCATGGCAAGAGTTCTTATCTGCAGCTCTGCAAGTATTTCCTTTTCACCCAATGCAGTCTGCACAGGATATCTAATTATAATATGATAACTTCTGTATCCGCTTTCCTTTTTATTTTTTATATAATCCTTTTCATATACGATTTTAAGGTCTTTACCGTCTCTTTTTCGAATAAGGTCTACAACCTTATAAATATCGTCTTCAAACTGGCACATTATTCTTATTCCTGCAATATCTTCAATTTCATCTTCGATCCTATCTTCAGGAATGTTTCTTCTTTTAGCCTTCTCCAATATACTGGATATTTTTTTAACTCTGCCTGTTACAAACTCTATAGGAGAGTATTCATTCATATCCCTAAACTCATTTCTAATAGATTTAAATTTGACCTTCAGTTCTTCCACAGCTTGCTCATAGGGGATTAAAATTTCTTTCCAATGTCTTATTCTATGCATATGGACCCCTCCAGTATCGATTTTTTTATAAGTATTTTTTCATCATTATTTTATATCCTTTATGATAGATATAAAATCATGAAAGTCAGCAAAATTTCTAAAAATAAAGTCAGGTAAATGTTTTTGTAATTCTTCATATTTATAGGCGCCTGTAGCAACCGCAACCGATTTAACTCCCAACTTTTTACCGCACTCTATATCCAAAGGTGTATCTCCTATAACATAAATATTTTCCTTCTTAAAGTTTGTATTATAATATTCACTCGCTTTTTTTATAACTTTATCAATAAGCTCCCATCGCTCTAAATCTTCATCACCGAAGCCCCCGACTTCAAAATATCTATCTAGTCCTAAATGGGATAACTTTAGTCGAGCACCAATTTCACAATTTCCCGTACCTAAAGCATGGTAAATGTTTTGATCTTCCCAGGTCTCTACTAAGATTTCATTTATACCTGGGAGTATTTCGCATAAAGGATTTTTTATTAGTTCTTCCTTCAAACTTTCACCATAATTATCTAAAAAACTAAATATATCATCTTCTTTTATATTATTTATCTCAAGGGCATCCCTTACTATTTGCCAATCAAGTCTTCCCGCCATGTTCACTCTGCTAAATCCGTCCTTTATATTGTATAGCTTAAGAAAAGCTTTGTCCATAGCTCTTCTTCCACAGCCTTTACTGTTTATTAAAGTTCCATCTATATCCCAAATAAGTAAAACCTTCTCCATATTCTCCTCCTCAATGCAGGCATAATCTTACCATTATATTATAACATATGCAATATCTTTTTAAGTTTATTCATTGTCAATTTATTCTAAAGCAAACCCTATAGTTAGAGTGATTAATAAATATATTATTGGGTAAATTATTAAATATGTAACTAAAATCTATTTTGGAGGGATTATTATGAAACTTAAATTAGAATACTGTACAAGCTGAGGTTACAGACCAAAGGCCATAGGCTTGGCTGAACACTTATTAGGAAAATATAAAAATGAAATTGAATCCTTTGAATTGATTCCATCTTCTGGAGGAGTATTTGAGGTTACCTTAGATGGAAAACTCATATTCTCTAAAAAAGAAACAGGCAGATTCCCTGAAAACGAAGAGATAGAAAACTTCCTGTAGTTTGCAGGAAGTTTTCCATTTTACTTGACAAACCTTTTTACTGCTTTTCCGTTCAGATAATCATATGCTAGCCCTTGATAAATATTCATAGTCTTAAGTTTTTCATCTATCATATCTTGAATTTTCCACCAACTCATATCCCAGTTGCAAAATAATGTTTCTTCTTTTGGCGCCCTTCCTACTAGCCTTTGCAGGGCTATATCGGGCTTTAGGTATTTTAAGAACTCTACCACCCTATCCACATAGGATTCAACAGGTATTATAGAAAACTCATTATTTTCATACATCTCTCCCAACTTAGTATTTCTGAGTATATAGAGTGAGTGGAGTTTTACTTGCCCTACCCCTAGTGATGATACTATTTTGGAAGCCTCTATTATATCTTCCATGCTGTCCCAAGGTAGATTCAGTATTAAGTGACAGCAACTTTCAAATCCATACCTATTTATTCTAATCATTGCATCTATAAACTCAGCAAGAGTATGCCCCCTATTTATCCTTTTGAGGGTCTTATAATTCACTGTCTGCAGGCCCAGTTCAATAGTTATTTCTTTATTATAACTATTTTTTATTATATTTAATACATACAAGTATTTATCATTTACACAGTCAGGTCTAGTGGAAACACATATCTCTACTACATCTTCCATTTGAGCAGCCTCTTCAATATAATTTTTAAAACTGTCCAAAGGCATATAGGTATTAGTAAAGTTTTGAAAGTAGGCTATATACTTTTTTGCTTTGTATTTTTTACTTATGTATTGAATGTTTTTATTTAGCTGTTCTTTAACAGATATCGTATTCTCTAGACTTTCAAAACCAGCTCCTACATCACCGCAAAATGCACATCCTCCTGTTCCCAGTATCCCATCGCGGTTTGGGCAAGTGACAGGAAGGTTTATGGGAATTTTATAGACCTTTTCACCGTATTTTTCTTTTAGATAAGTAGAATACTTTCTATATCTCTCTTTACTTTTTTCCATAGCAATTTCCTTTCATTAAATTATGTTCAGCAGTAACTGTAAACCTAAAGATTTTGTATGATTCTATGGACTTAATTTAACTTGCCTCGCTAGTTCCTTATAGATATCCTTCAATAATCCTCTTCAGGCTCCGTAGAAGATCTGTTTTAATATAAAAAATTTAGAGGGAAAAACAGCTCTTCAAAGTCGCTTCAGAGGAAACATTGAAGGATATTTAAAGCTATACTGTTAGAGTAACTAGCACAAGAGATTAATTTAGTGGCACATTTATAGTATATCATTTTGAATAACATTTATAAAAATAAGACAGCCCGTAGGCTGCCTCATTATTTTTATTTTATTTTACTGGTATCAATATCTTCTGTCCTGGGAATATTAGGCTTGGATTTTTCATTTTATTGTACTTAGCTAATTTTTCCCAAGCTAAACCGAATTTCTTGGCTATTTTCCATAAAACATCTCCCGGTTTAACAATGTATGTCTCTATGTTTCCATCAACTGCTGTTTTATATACCTTCACTCTTCCATCAGTTTTGGCATCGGCAACGCCATATTTTTGAATATGGGCGATAACTATTTCATCTAAGCCTGGATATTCACCAAGAATCTTATCATCGGCAAACATTGTATACTCGTCGCCACCTGCTGCTAAGAAATCATTTGTTGCCAACTTATATGTCTTGTCAGGATCCAGAGGCTTTCCGGCAACTTTAACTTCTACCAATCTGCTTCCGGCTGGTTTAGATGGATCAAATCGGAATGTCATGCCTGCAACGTGTGGAAATGCCCCCTTTGCTTCAGGGTATGAAGATATCCCATGTTCTAGAGCTGCAAGAATATCTGAACCTTTCACTTCCTTAACTACTACATAGTTACCAAAGGGCAGCACTGCTATTATATCACCCTTTGTTATTTCACCTGGTTCTATCGATGCCCTTATTCCACCTCCATTTGTTAGAGCTATGTCTGCACCTGTTGCCTGAATCATTGCAGTAGCTATCAGGTTTCCAATGTTAGTTTCTCCGCTTCTTACGTGACTCCTTTCACCATCAAGATATATATCTGTATTGCCTACCACAACTGAAATAATCTTATCATTTTCAGCCTTGATTTCTTTAATGGCTGTCATCACTTCTTTATCCTCCGGAATATCTACCGCTTCTTCCTTAGTCAGTAAAGAAGCCTGTATAGAAGTAATTTTTCCATCTTGATATACTAAATTCACTATACCTAAATTTTTGTCGTATTCACCGGCTTGAACAATTAATGTTCCATTTACTTTTTTGCCTTCAGACAGTGCAGTATGGCTATGACCGTCAACAATTAAATCTATGCCGCCGACTTCTTTAGCAAGTTTTATACTTGTATCAGTACTACTTTCATCCATTCCCAAATGGGTTAGAGCTATTATAATATCCGCTTTATCCTTAAGCTCAGCAACTATTTCCTTTGCAGTTTCAACAGGATCTTTAAAAGTAAGTCCTTCTACATTCTTTGGATGAGTCTTATAGGTGGTTTCAGGAGTAGCTAATCCAAAAATGCCTATGTTGAGTCCACCAATTTTCTTTATTATATAAGGACTCAACAATGCAGTTCCATCTTCCTTAACTACGTTTGCTGCTAGTATTGGATAATCACTCATTTGTGATAACTCAACAAGTCTTTCCCATCCATAGTTAAAATCATGGTTACCAGGTACCATAGCATCATAGCCTATAGTATTCATTATCTTAACGATACTTTCTCCTTTAACCAATGAAGCTATTGTCTGTCCATGGAAAGTATCACCTGCATCAAGGACTAATACATTTTTATTTTGCTTCCTTAATTGTTTAACCTTAGTCGCTATTTTAGCAAATCCCATTCCATCGTATTTGCCTTCTTCAATTCTTGCATGGGTATCATTAGTATGAATTATTGTCAAAGGTGTATAGTCAATACCCAACTCATCAAGCTTTTCCTGAGGTATTTTCCCTTCTCTTATCAATTCATATACGTTAAGTGATTTAACATTTGGAGTTCTGCCATCCTCTGAAGTAGGTACTTCAATATTGCCTGCCTTAACCTGTTCTATTATATAATCTCTAAGTGGGTGATTTAAATCTGCACCTATAATTTCCCAATTGTTGTCAACTTTAGGTTCAATAGTACCTTTTTCTTCAATATATTCTGCAATATAACTTCTCAAGGATACGGGATCAGATTTAAAATAAGGCTCTTTACTTACCATACCTTTACTTTGAAGAGTACTTCCAAATCTATAATTATTAACTGCAAGCTTAAAGATCTGGTCATCTTCTACAGGTTTACCTTTAAAAGTAAGATCAACTATTCTTTCACCTGGTGGTTTAGATATATCAATCTTATACTCTACACCTGCAAACATATCGTAGTTGTATCCTCTTATATCGGGATTAAAGCTTATTGTCACATCTCCCGGCTTGTATGTATTATAGTAGCTTGCGGACCATTCCATGTATTCTTTAAGCTGCTTACCGGTAACTTCTACAGCATAAAGTGTGTTGGGATATTTATATATATCAAATATGTCACTATAGGTTACAGGCCCTTTTTCAATATTGGAATCAGGTTTAAACAATGCAGCAGCAGCAACATCTGCTCCTGTATATTTAAGCTGAACTTCATTTATCAAATCTATTACTGCCGTATCTCTGATTTGAGCTTCTGGAATACCAGGCACTTCACTTTCTGGATGGAAATTTCCAGTTGCCATACCCAAGGTTTTCTTTAAAAATTCAAGAGTTGCCTCATGATACTTGGCTGCGTAATCCTTAACTTCTTGAGAAGCTTCGACACCTTTAGTGTCTATAAGTTGAACTTTTTTGTTTGTAACAACCCATGTGCCATTTTTATTTTCCAAGGTTAAATCAAATCTCACCACTTGATTTCCCTTGTCATCTGCAGCACCAACCAATGTACCATTGATTTCCTCTGCTATTTCCTTGTGATCATGTCCTATTAGAATAGCTTTAATTTCAGGAGCCCTAGCCAATACATGCTTGACTGCATCTCCTTCATTTGGATCATATCTTCCTTCAAGACCTGCGTGAGCGCTAGCAATAATAAGATCTACCTTTTCTTTTTCCCTAAGAATCTTAACATATTTTTCTGCCTCATCTCCCATATGCTTAAATTCAAGACTTGTTACATTAGGCCCATCCCATAAAGGTATATTCGGAGTAGTAAGACCTAAAATTCCTACCCTAACTCCTCCAACTACCTTTACAACGTACGGCTTGACAAAATTAGTCCCGTCTGCTTTATTGTAAATATTGGCAGAAATTATTGGAAACTCAGCTTCATCAACAACCTTTTTAATTAATTCCAATCCAAAATTAAATTCATGGTTTCCAAGGGTCATTACATCATAGCCCATAAAATTCATTACGTCAATCATAGGATTTGGCTGTGTAAAATCATTATTATAAAGATCGTCCGTTAGAATAGTTCCCTGAAGTGTATCCCCATTATCAATTAGTATTGTGTTTGGATTTTCAGCTCTTACCTGCTTTACAATGGTATAAACCTTTGCCAAACCTACATCGTCATCTGTATCCTGATCCTCATAGGACCAGTCATAAATATTGCCATGGATATCTGTAGTACCCAATACGGTAATCGTTACCTGTTCATTTGCTTCAGCAATCACGTAGAAAGGATTCGCAAAAACTGAAGTGAGAACCAACATCAGAACAAGTAATAGACTCAGCTTTTTAGTTTTAAACATTTTCCAATACCTCCTTTAACATATTATATTTTTATTACAAAGAAATATTTTCATGTATACTATTCTATGTAAGTAAGAATTTTCCTTTATAATTTTTGATTTTTTCCAGAAAATTATAAATATTTCAGCCAAAAAGAAAAATGGATATGCTTAATCAACATATCCATTCTTCTTTATACAACTTTTTCACCTATATCTTCATAGGGAACAACATCTATAAATATATCTTTATTTATCTTCTTCTTAAATCTTTTTATCATATTCTGTTGAGCAGATTTTTCAAGAGATTCTCCCATAACTATAATTTCAATATCATTCTTTTCAGCAAATTTTTTGAGAGTTTCCTCTATATCCGGTGCCTTTATAACTGTTAAATCTGCTCCATAGGATTTAGATATGTCAAATAAATACTCTAAAGCATCGGATTCCTTTAATTTACTAAAGTATTTCCATCCTTCTTTCACTACATGGATAACATGGAGCTCTCCATTATAGCGATCTCTTATCTCAGCACCCCTACTAATAAGTCTCTCACATGATTTTTGTTGTGTTACGCAGACCATAATATTCTTCTTTGTTCTTTTCATATCATACCCCTTTCCGGCAAAATACCGTAAAATTGGGTTACTTTAATCCCTATTTTATTATATTCGCCCTATTTATATTATACTATAATTATTGTTTCTTTAAACACTTTTTACGATTTCTTAATGCTATACAACAGCTGCAAGTAAAAGTAACTCTTCATTATTATTGTAAATCATGTCAAATTGTGATATCGGCAAGGGATTTCTACCTCTGCCTACTTCTATTGTGTATCCTGGTCTTCTATACTCTTGTATAAACCAATCCTTATATCCTGAATAAGACGCAGTGCCAAAGGGCTCAGCCAATACATATCCGCTGACCGCTGCAAACATTTCACCAATTCTTCTTGCTTCTGGTGGAGCCAGGTTTTGAAAGTTCCAGTATATTACTTGCCCCTGACTATGATATGCTAAAACCAATCTGAAGTTGTGGTTTCTTGTAAAACTTACAACCGCCCTTGTTTCCGGCTCAGATTCCGGATAGGGACCTGGGTATCTGTATGGTCCAGGCTCATCAAATCCTAATTCTTCTGCTAATTCCTTATATGTTTGCCATAGAGCATTATAATTGTGATTTATATCTACTCCCCTAATATTGGCCTGCCAAACTTGTGAAAAGGGAAGCCCCGTATCATTCCATCTTAACAGTTCATCATAATATGGATTTGAAGGATCTAATCCTTTCAATACTAGATTCACTCCATCGGGATTAACCATAGGCAAAATATATATGGTACTTTGGTTCCAGATGCTTTCTACATCATAGTCCCTTATGCTTCTTCCTTCAGCATAAGCCTTTGAAAAGTTTTCAGTAAATTTCATGAGAAGGGAAACGGTAATCCACTCAAGGGCATGGTGGGCTCCATTGTAAAATACTTGGTTAGGGCCCTCTCCAAGCTTAATATAATATAAGTTTTTCCCCAATACACTTTGCCCGGCAACCCCTACTTCTATGAATGGATATCTTACTTTAAGCCCCCTGATATCTCTTTCCATTATTTCATAGGTATAATCAATATTTGTATCAACTACATCTATACCATAGGGTACTATTATTTTTTGACCTATCTTAAGCTGATAAGGGTTAATACCTGGATTAGCAGTTACTATCCTCTGCACTGTAGTGTAATATTTTCTTGCTATTTCCCAAAGGGTATCACCTGGTTGAATATAATAGGTATCATATCCCATTAATAATGGCTCAAGTACCCTATAAGTTTGAGGTCCAATTATCCCATCAGGAACGAGTTCGTTATTTCTCTGGAAATTTATTACCGCTTGTCTGGTTTGTCTTCCAAGTATTCCATCTATCGGACCTGGATTATATCCAATCTTCTTAAGTAAAGCTTGTATCTCCATTATATCAGGGCCCCTTGACCCTAGCTTTAATGTCCTCAATTTTCTACCCCCTAATAGCCTTTATTACTATTTTATACATATATGAAATATATTGTTCCACCATACTTTATAAAATGGGATTTAAGTGGTATACTATTTCATAGACATTTGACAGGAGGTATAATATGGATAGGTATACTAAGGTCATAGGTCTGACCGGCTCTTATTTTTCTAAGGAGTACAAGAAAAAAAAACACCACAAAAATAAAATTAGAGAAATCAAAGAAGATACAGTAAGTAAATTTTTTAAGGAAGGTAAAGCTGAAGTTTTAATTATTTTCGAGGAGAATGGAAAAGAAATTCTCCTTAATTTCTCCAGCGACCAAGAAGATATAAAAAAATATTTAGGCAAATCCTTTCTTCCCGAGTAAAAAATCATTTAAAAAACTTAAATATGCTACATGAGATAAAAAAAGAGTAGAGGAATTTTATTCCCTACTCTTGGCCCCTTTTATATTTATATTGAAATGGCCACTTCCTCCTGTACTAAGTACTGATGTAGGTCCTTATCAAGTTCTTCTTTAAAACAACTAATTGTCGTGATAAAATCAATCCCATATTTTTCGGAAACGTTTGCCAGCTTGTTAATAAACTCGGGTATGTCCTTACAATTTGCTTTCATTACCTTTAAAAGTCCATCTATATAAATCGTATCTATATCGTAATCATTTGAGATGATGCCGCATAAAAAACCAAAAAACTCTTCCGTCGTTTTCAAGGGATATTCGTCCATACTAATAAACCTCACGTCATGCTTCAAATCATACATATGTCTTTTGTCATCATCTACAAATATTACGTGACCCGTTACTCTTTTAACCTCTTCGTTTGCCATTTTAATTAACTTCTTAGTTTTTCCGGTACCTTTTGGTCCAGCAATAATATTAACCATTTGAATCTCCTCCCTTTTAATTTGATAGAGAAAGAACTTTTTATCATTAAAGAATATTTCGAATATTCTTTATGACTACTTCGATAAGTTTCCCTGAAATCCTTCAAAAACATTTATTTATTTTATGATATTAATATTCGTTTATTTTTGATTTATTCTATCAATATAATTTTTTCTGAGTTGCCCGCAGGCAGCATCAATATCACTACCTAATTCTCTGCGGATAGTTGCCTCAATACCCCTTTTTTTAAGTATACTTTGAAATTCTTTAGCACTTTTATCTGTAGAAGCTTTAAATTTTCTTTCTTTAACTTCATTTAAAGGGATGAGATTTACATGGCACAACATTTTTTGTAGTTTTTTCGACAATTCATAGGCATGGGATGGTTGATCATTAAATCCCTTTATTAAAGCATACTCAAAGGTTATTCTTCGATTGGTTTTTTCAGTATAATATCTACAGGTCTTTAAAAGCTCATCTATGTTATAAACTTTATTAATTGGCATAGTCTGATTTCTAAGTTCATTACTAGGAGCATGGAGAGAAATTGCTAAAGTAATCTGAAGATTCATATTAGCTAAATCTAAGATTTTAGGTACGATACCACATGTAGATATTGTAATATTCCTCATACTAATATTTAATCCTAAAGGATGATTAATTATACCTAAAAACTTGATTACTTCATCATAGTTATCAAGTGGTTCTCCGCTTCCCATAAGTACTACGTTTGAAATTCTCTCTCCAATGTCCTTTTGTATTGTTAGTACTTGCCCTATGATCTCCCCTGATGTCAAGTTTCTAACTACACCATCAATAGTTGAAGCACAGAAACCACAGCCCATTCTGCACCCCACCTGGGTCGATACACATACTGTGTTTCCATGTCTGTATTTCATTAGCACACTTTCTATTATATTTCCATCCTTTAACGTAAACAGATACTTTTTCGTTCCGTCAATCTTTGATTCTAATACTTTTAATATATCCATATTTTTCAAATATGATACCCTTTTAAGGTCATCTTTAAACTTTTTCGGCAAATTGTTCATATTATCTATATCGCTTGTTCCTTTATATACCCAACTAAAAATCTGCTTTCCTCTAAATTTCTTCTCACCTAAGGAAACTGATAGTTCTTCAAGTTCTTTAACAGTTTTATTTCTAAGGTCTATTTTTTTATCCATAAAATCTCCTCACTTGTTACTATTTGTTTAATACCCCTACTTTACTATTTATATTTTTCAAAGTAGAATTTATATATACACCTGTGATTATAATTGTAGCACTTAATATCTTTATAAATGTAATGCTTTCCCCTAGTATCAATACAGAAAGAATTATAGAGAAAACAGGAACTAGATTAATAAATGCCATAGTTTTGCTGGGTCCAATGGCCTTAATAGAAATCTGCTGCACTAGGTATCCTATAACCGATGCAAATACGGCCATATATATAACAGATGCCCACCCCTTCCATGTAACATTTGGAAGATAGGTCATGGGTTTTTCATAAATAACGAAGGGAATTAACCCCACAAGGCATACTAAAAAGCTGTAGGAAGTAATTATAAGTGGGGAATACTTGGGCATCACCTTTTTACTCACTACACTATATGCAGCCCAGCATACTACTGCTCCAAGCATAATAAAATCTCCTATATTGAAGTCTATTGTTCGTATTACTTCTATTTGACCATTTGTTATGGTCATGAAAACCCCCGTCAAAGCTAAGAGTAATGCACCTAGTCTTTTTTGGTCAAGCATCTCTCCTATCAATATAGAAGCTATAATAGAAGTAATCAGTGGATTAGTAGCTGCAATCATTGATGAGTTTATTGCTGTAGTATATTTTAGCGCTGTGAAAAACAGTACATGATATCCAAACATTCCTACAACGCCTAAGAAAATTATAGAAGGAAAATCAGCTTTTTTTAGCTTCCAATCCTTTTTCTCATATTTAATCATAATAGGAAAAATTATTGCAGTTGCAAATAAAAATCTAAAGAAGGCCAGGGAAAATGGAGGTATTTCCTTGACACCTACTTTACCAGCTATAAAGGCTCCCGCCCAGAACAACGTACATGTTACCATTAATGAATAAATTTTCTTTTTCTCATCCATATAATCATTCCCTTTCATTTAGCATTTAGTTTTCTCTAAATCCTTGTCGGAGTAAACGTTCTTTTTACTTTCTCTAAATTTGTGTATTCTCTTAGTCTGGTCAAAAAAAGTTTAGACGAGAACCTAGAGCTAAAACCCGATAGAATAGAAAAAACAGTGCAAACACTCAAAATGTTCAAAAACATATGCTCTGCTACCCTTACAGAAGAGATTAAAATACAATCAGTCTCCGATATAACATAGGACCTAACAAATGCATCTGACGACGCATTTGTTCTACTTCATTTCAAATCCCTGGTCCCTTAAAAACTCCTTCATATGTGGTCTAAGCTCTTGACTCATCTTGTCCGTCATTTGCTGTGTCCATGTATCATCCCTTTTACCTTTAGTTCTTTTTATATAATATTCTTTAACTGCTTTATCATATTCTTTTATCTTGTCTTCGTCACCTTCTGTAGAGTATATATCATTTTTAAATACTACATCTAATGGCAAACGCGGCTTTGTTTCAGGATCATGATTTGGATATCCTAGGCACATACCAAATACAGGATATACATTTTTCGGAATATCCAAAAGCTTGCATACCTTACTTGGATCATTCCTGATTCCTCCTATATAAACTCCACCTAATCCCAACGACTCTGCTGCTATCATGGCATTTTGAGCTGCAAGGGCCGTATCAACAGTTGCTATTATAAAGGTTTCAGTATATCCCTCTATCATTTCCTCGTCATTCATTCTGCAAGCTAAACCTAATCTGTTCAAGTCTGCACAAAACACTAAAAATATAGGACATTGCTCTACATAATATTGATCTCCACTAAGAGCTGCAATCTCCTTCCTTATCTTCCTATTATTTACTCTAATAATCGTATATGCCTGAATAAAACTAGAAGTCGATGCACACTGGGCAGCTTCTATTATTGCCTTCAACTTCTCATCCTCAACGGGATCCTCCTTGAACTTTCTGATAGATCTATGGGTTTTTAAAAGCTCAATTACACTGTTCATAGTATCCTCCTTTGTTTAACAAAGCTTATCTCACCTGATTATAATACTACCACTTCTGCCTATGACCTTGCCCTTTGATTTAAGATAATTTTTTAGTTTTTCCTTTGAAGTATTCATAACAAGCTCTTCAGGCATTTCTACCAATTCAAAAACCTCTATTACCTTATCAAAATTTCCAAGATCAAAGGATATATGGGCATCGCTTCCTGCAACAACCTTTATCCCCAGATCCTTAGCCTTTCTTGCTATCTCTACGCAATTATCCCTGCTTCCACTTCTTCCGGGGTTTGTAAAGGAACTATTATTAATTTCAATTAAGACATTCTTTTCCTTTGCAGCCATCATAAATTTATCTATATTGATTGGAAATTTAGGATTTCCTGAGTGGGCTATTATATCCACATATTTATTGTCCATAGCCTTTATAAGAGCTCTAGTGTTTTCATCCTCGCTTCCCGGCTCTATACAAACATCATGAAAACTGGCAACTACTAAATCTAGTCTTTGTAGATATATTTCAGGGATATCAATATTTCCATCATAATCTATTATATTTGCCTCTACCCCTCTTAAAATCTCTACTCCATCAATTTCGTCAGGTATAACTCTCTGATTTCCAATGTGAAAAATATTAGGACCTCCCGGCATTGCAGGACCATGGTCCGTAAGTGCTATCAATTCAAACCCTTTTTTCTTAGCGACCTCCACATAATCATGCACAGTACTATAAGCATGACCACTAGCAATAGTATGTATATGAGTATCTAACACAAATTTCATTAATATCTTACCCCCTATTTATTCTAAGTAACCGCTGGCCTCTTCATAAATAGAATATCCTATTTCAAAGATTCAATCATCCTAATGTCAATGTAATAATTATAACAACATCACCTCTTATATATTTATGCTAATATCCCTTTTCTAGATTTACCACGTTTAGCAATTCTTTGTTATCCTTATACCTTTTTAGATTTTCATAGATGAGATTAAATCTTCTTTCATTTCTCATCTCCGATATCCATGAATTATGAGGAGTAATAAAAACATTTTCAAACTCCCAAAGAGGACTACTTTCGGGCAGAGGCTCTTTTTCAAATACGTCCAATGCAACTCCCAAAAACTTTCCATCTTTAATTACATCTATTAAAGCCTTTTCATCGATGATACTTCCCCTTGATACATTTATGAGAACAGATCCTTCCTTCATCTGATTTAGCCTTTTTTCATTCATTAGATGATGGGTCTTGTCTGTATAGGGAATTGCACAAACAACGATATCGCATATTGATAAAAAATTATCTATTTTCGAAATTGGATAACATTTATCAAAATACTTTATATCTCTGCCGTTTGTATTAAGACCAAGAATATCCACACCAAAACCCTTCAACCTTTTAGCAGCTTCAGTAGATATCGTTCCCGTGCCTAAAAACCCTACTGTCTTTCCGTATAGTTCCAGCAAGTTAGTATTATACTTCCACTTTTTTTCTTTTTGATTGTTATAAAAATATTTGCTATCCTTATATATCTCTAATATCTTTAGTATAATCCATTCTCCCATAGGTATACTATATCCGCCCTTGTTATTTGTGAGTATAATTCCCTTTTCCTTGACATAGTCTAAAGGGACCTGATCTATACCTATGCTCGATAATTGAATCCACTTTAGATTTTCAAGCTTCGAAATATCAAACTTTTTAAAAGGATCATAGCAGACTAATATTTCTATGTCTTCAACATCTTTCCTATTGGCAATCTTCTTTTCATGGACATATTTTAAATCATACCCTAACTTCCTTACTGAGTCCATTTTTTCCTTTCCATAATCGTATGTAAAAAGTACCTTTATCATCCTTCCACCCTTTCTAAAATATGAAAATAAAGGCTTTCTTTTCTCATCCATGATAATCCCTCAAAGGATTTAATACATATATTTTATCATAAAATATGTGCATAATTATTTAATTATATTCCTAATTTTTAACTTTTTAATCAATTGCTTAAACTTTACCTTTAAGTAATTATAATTTAATTTTGTATTTTTACAAAATTTTAAGCAAATAATAAATAAGTATTATATGGAGGTGGTATTATGGATTTGAAAAATGTAGATAATCTGAGTGATTGGGAGAAATGGAAAAGGACATTGGCCAAATCTGTCGAGATGGGTGAAATGGTCGGTTTGTCGGAAGAAACTATAAGTAAGATTGGAGTCAAAATTGGAAACTTTCTTTCTTCATCTGTTGATCCTGAAAATCGAGAACAAAGAGTACTTCAGGAACTCTGAAAGGTTGGAGATAATGAAGATAGAAAAGTTTTATCAAAAATAATTGTGAAAATGGTTGAAAACGATAGATATTGAAACTTTATAATTTTATAAAAAAAAACTACACAAAAATGTGTAGGTCTAAAAATGTGTAGGTCTTAACTTGTTCTTACAAAATAAGTTTCCAAATTTTCATCTTTCCTTAACCTCTGATCATTTTTAAGATTTTTGTTTGCTATGGACAGTGCCAATTTTATACGATTCAGCTGATTAACTTCGCTGGCACCGGGGTCGTAATCTATAGCCATGATATTTACAAAAGGATACACTCTTTTGAGCTCTTTAATCATCCCCTTACCTGTTACATGGTTCGGCAGGCAAGCAAATGGTTGGAGACAGAGAATATTTTCTACGCCACTTTCTATAAGCTCAACCATTTCGCCAGTTAAAAGCCAACCTTCTCCAGTCATATTTCCAAGGGATAAATGCCTGGAGGCACCCTTTGCCACTTCCTTAATTTCTTTTGGTGGTGTGAATCGTTTACTTTCATCTAAGGCTTTTTTCATATCCCGCCTATACAACTCAATTGACCTAATAGCTACTCGTCCAAGGATGGCTTTCCACAAGCTTCCCGACAGTAAATCATACTTGACCTGACTATTATAAGCATAGTAAAGTAAAAAATCAGTAAGATCTGGTACTACTGCTTCTGCTCCTTCATCTTCCAAAAGCTCTACAATGTAATTATTCGCAAAGGGATGGAATTTAACTAAAATCTCTCCTACGATTCCTATCTTAGGCTTAATTAAATCTTCCTTAATTTCCAAACTATCAAAGTCCTTTACTATACGGTATATGTTCTCTTTAAACTCTTTTCTTCCTTCTCTCAACAGTGATTCCCTACATCTTTCAACCCAGTAATCGTGGAGCTTATTAGCAGAACCAGGTATCTTTTCATAGGGCCTTACCCTATATAACACCCTCATTAAGAGGTCTCCATATATGAGTCCCTTAAGCAAATCATCTGCCATGGAAAGAGATATCTTAAATCCTGGATTTTTCTCCAAACCTAAAGCATTAAGTGATATGACCGGCACACGCTCTAGCCCCGCATCCTTTAAAGCTTTTTTTATAAAAGCTATATAATTGGTTGCTCTACAACCTCCCCCAGTTTGAGAAATCAATACTGAAGTATTGTCCAAATCATATTTTCCAGATTTCAATGCATTTATAATCTGACCTACTACAATAATCGAGGGATAGCAAGCATCGTTATTTACATATCTTAGTCCTTCATCTACAGATGCCATATCTACCTCAGGAAGAACTTCAATGTTATATCCGGCCTTCTGGAAGGCTATATCTAAAAATTGAAAATGAATCGGAGACATTTGTGGTGCTAGTATGGTGTGTTTTTTCTTCATCTCCTTGGTAAATAGGATTCTCTCAGGATTTTTATATAACTCCCTAGGGCTAAAATTTTTTCTATCCCTTTCCTTTATGGCTGCAATCAGTGACCTGATTCGAATTCTCGCTGCTCCTAAATTGTTGATTTCGTCTATTTTAAGTGCTGTATAGATTTTGCCAAAGCGCTCTAGTATTTCCTGAATCTGGTCTGTGGTTATAGCATCTAATCCACATCCGAAGGAATTTAACTGGACCAGTTCAAGATTTTTTTGTTTTGCTACATAGGTTGCCGCTGCATACATCCTTGAATGGTATACCCACTGATCTACAACCCGTAGTGGTCTCTCTATTTTTGCAAGATGATTTATTGAATCCTCTGATAATACTGCAAAACCAAAGGATTTAATCATATCTGGAATTCCATGATTAATCTCCGGATCAATGTGGTAAGGCCTTCCTGCTAACACAATACCCTTAATACCGTGTTCATTTATATATTTTAAAGTTTCTTCTCCCTTTTTTCTTACATCTTCCCTATATTTGTCAAGTTCCTCATATGCTTTGTTTACTGCCTCTATTATTTCTTTTTGAGTAATATTTTCACACCTTAACTCTTGTACTAATCTTTTTACCATTTTTTTCGGATCATCAAGGGGTAGGAAGGGGTGATAAAAGGTAATTTTATCTTTTCTTAGGGTTTCAATATTTGCATTTACAGCTTCCGCATAGGATGTAACTATTGGGCAATTATAATGATTCCCTGCCTCTTTGTCCTCTTCTCTATTTAATGGTATAGAGGGGTAGAAGATAGTCCTTACTCCTTTATCAATTAAATCCATAATGTGTCCATGTACAAGTTTAGCAGGATAACAAACCGATTCCGATGGTATAGTTTCCATTCCCAGCTCATATATACTCTTAGATGAGTGACTTGACAGCACAACCCTATATCCTAACTGAGTAAAAAAGGTAAACCAAAAAGGATAATCTTCGTATATGTTCAGGACCCTCGGAATTCCTATTATCCCTCTTGGTGCCTCTTCTAACGAAAGTGGTGTATAGTTGAAAACCCTTTTATATTTATATCTATAGAGATCCGGTATATCTTTTTTGCTACCATGACAACTAGCTCCTCTTTCACATCTATTGCCAGATATAAACTTGCGGCCATCTGAAAAACGACTTATGGTAAGCAGACAATTATTGCCACATAATCCGCAGCGTTTCATTTCTCTTTTCACACTAAAGCATTCCAATTCTTCCTTATTTAAAATGCTCGTTCTATATCCCTCTCGAAACCTTTCTTTGGCAATTAAAGCGGCTCCAAAGGCTCCCATTATACCAGCTATATCTGGTCTTACTACTTCTTTTCTCGTAATCTTTTCAAGGGCTCGCAGTACTGCATCATTGTAGAATGTTCCACCCTGTACGACAATCTTTTCTCCTAGCTCATCGGGATTTCTCAGTTTAATAACTTTATATAAAGCATTCTTTATGACAGAAATAGATATTCCTGCAGAAATATCCTTCAGATCTGCACCTTCTTTTTGAGCCTGTTTTACCTTTGAATTCATAAACACGGTACATCTTGTCCCCAAGTCTATGGGACTTTCAGCACTAATCCCAGCTTCTGCAAAATCTTTCACACTCAAGCCTAAAGACCTTCCAAAGGTTTCAATAAAGGAACCGCATCCTGAAGAACAGGCCTCATTGAGCATAACCGTTTCTATTACTCCATCACGTATACTGAGACTTTTCATATCCTGTCCACCGATATCTATTACGAAATCCACTCCAGGCAGGAAAAAATTCGCTGCCTTATAATGAGCAACAGTTTCAATTTCACCGATGTCTACTTTAAGAGCAGATTTTAGTAAGTGCTCTCCGTATCCAGTTACAGCAGAGTTGACAATTCTTATCTTGCCACTTAACCTTTCATACATATCTTTCAAGGCGCAAATGGCAGATTCCAAAGGCGTTCCCAGATTACTACCATAGTAGGAGTAAAGAAGTCCTCCTTCATCATCTATAAGGGCTATCTTTGTAGTTGTAGATCCTGCATCAATACCTAAATAAGCATTTCCTTCATAGGTATTAATATCTACTCTTTTCACTTTATGTTTAGCATGTCTTTTTTTAAATTCGTTATATTCCTCATTACTTATAAACAACGGCTTAAATTTTTTACTATCACTATTTTTCATGTTTCTAATTCTGTTAATTTTTTCATATAATAGCTCAGAGGAGTAAAATTTTTCTTCTATAGATGCTAAAGCTGCACCTATAGCTACGAAATATTGAGAATTTTTGGGGAAAATAACATTTTTTTTGTTTAACTTTAATGTGTAAATAAACCTTTTTCTAAGCTCTGACATGAAGTGTAGTGGTCCACCTAAAAAAGCAACATTACCTCTGATAGGCTTTCCCTGAGCCAATCCGCTAATGGTTTGGTTTACTACGGCCTGAAATACAGAGGCGGCAATATCTTCTTTGGACACTCCTTCATTCAATAAGGATTGAATATCAGTTTTGGCAAAAACTCCACACCTCGATGCAATAGGGTATATAACTTTATGGTTTTTAGCCAGTTCATTCAGCCCCAATGCATCGGTCTGCAGCAGTGAAGCCATCTGATCAATAAAAGCTCCCGTACCGCCGGCACATGTTCCGTTCATTCTCTGCTCTATAGAATCTCCTAAATAAGTAATCTTGGCATCTTCCCCACCAAGCTCTATGGCCACATCTGTATTCGGAATCAACATTTTAATAGTCATAGTACATGCTATTACTTCCTGAATAAATGGTACCTCTAAACTTTTAGAAATATTAAGTCCTCCAGATCCAGTAATCATTAAACTTACAAATTTTTTATCTAAAATAAGTTTTGCATTGTCAAATATGGAAATAATAGTGTTCTTTATATCGGATAAGTGCCTTTTATACTCTTTGTATACAATATTTTTCGAGTTATCTAGGACAATCATTTTTACCGTTGTTGATCCTATATCAAGTCCAATACTCAAATCCTTATACATATATGTGCCCTCCTTGCTTTAGGTGTCTAATAAGGGTTTATTATAAAGATTTAACAACTTTACATGGTACTTAACTTATAGTTATTTATATTTCTATTCTTCTATAATATATAATATAACTTTTTATTTTATTTGAATATAGGTTTTGTCATAATTTTTATAAAAAAATAAAAAACTGTATCGCAGTCAACGACTACTTTTAAACCATATCCCCATATCATAATTCAATTGAGCTTACTGAGGGTTTCTTGAATAGTATATTTACCCTAAAGCTATTCCGACAAATCAAATTTCATGATAATATATAGTAAAAAAATATTAAGAGAAGAAAGGGTATTGAAATGGCTAAATTTCCTAAGGAATTTGAATCGCTACTAAAAACTGAAGCCTTTATAAAACTACTGAATTCTGACAGCCTTTTGATTACGGAACTTTGTGCAATTATGAAAATACTGGTTGCAGCTTCTATTCCCTTTAATATAATATTTTCACCCGGTACTCGAAGAGATGCTCCAGCAATCGAACTATCAATTTTTATAAATCCAACTACAACAATAGATTTTACTATCAATTTAGATTCAGGGGGAGGCATTTTTGGTGGTCATACCACTTGATACATAAAAAAATCCACAGCTAATGCCCATGACAATACCAATGTTTAAAAAACGTAGTATTTTAATTGCAGGTCTTATTATTTACATTGATTGGAGGAGTTGGAGGAGGCTTTTCGAGGTATAAGCTAATGGAACTAATCGGCTCCCTTTAGGCTTATACCCTTTAAGGACTTATAGTATCAAACAACTCTAATAATTTATCATTTGCCATTAAATTTTTAATTAAGTCGAATTTAAATGCTCTAGAAATCTCTTGGGAAATTTGCTCTGGATTTTGGGAATAATTATATCCCATGCTGACATTAGGTTTATCAATCTCAATCCTTTGATTTATTGAATTAACTATAAAATTGTTTATAATTTTTATATCAGCCTTTGTAAGCTTATCGGCATCATCATAGTTCATAGTCATTTCATAGACTATATTTCTCAATACATGTTTTGAGTCAAATCTGAACCTATACATGAAACTTAAATTTGGGCCTTCTTGCAGCGCTATTTTCAACTCATTGATACCTTTTATGATTTTATTATATACATTATCAAAGTTTTCCTCCATCCACTTTTCATCTATATCTTTCATATTCCCATTTCTTTTAGCCTTATTAATAAATTGATAAAGCCTTAACTTTATTACTTCCTTTATACGGTCATCTTCCCTAACTTTATTCATAAGTTTTTCATAAAACTCAAGAATCTCTGTTTTATTCATTTTCACGATCACTTCTTCACATTTTAATATGCTTTCTTTTTCTTCATTTACTACTTTAACATTTACCTTTTTTCTTCCTTCTTCTGCATATTTATTTAAATTTTTACTTAAAAATTCTAAATAATCCTTTTTTACTTCTTCTAAATTGCCTATTCCGCTAAAATCCGACAGTGCCCTATAGATCTGAATGTCGAATTTAGTTATCCTTCCCCCTGTAAGTTCATTCAGTAAGTTACCTAATTCATCGGGTTTTAAATAAACCCATTTTTGTATCAAAAGAGGTATATGAACTCCTATTATTTCTTTATCTGAATACAGTGTCATATCAGCTAATGAATGTTTATCTGCTTTAAGTTCAATTTTTTTCCAATATTTGTTTTCCCTTCTGTTTACCTTTGAGTTGACTATAATTTCGGTCTTTTCCATCAAGTCTACTACCATACTAGTTTCTGGTCGATAAAAATAATCACTAAAATCCACTGATAAGACAGACTTAGTCTTCAAAGCATATGTTTTATTTAATTTTTCATATCCGTAAACAATTCTCTTAATAGGGTCTTTTGTAATCAAGTAATCTTTGATAATAAATACATCTGTAAAGATCAAAACTATAATAATTCCCATTATAATTAATTCTCTTTTGCTCATTTCCTTAAAAGTCTTTTTTACGCTACTTTTAACTGTAGATCGATCTATCCCCATGTACTTCCTCCTAAATGTAAATATTTTCATATTCAAATAAGATTTCAGGAAATATTATACTGGAAAATTGGTTCTGCATCAACAAAGCAAAAACCACGGCAAGGATCCGTGGTAATGGTAATGTTCTTTCTTCATTTTAAATAGCTAGTGTATACTTAAATTTGTTAAGCCTTTCTTTATATAGGATGATGTTACACTGATAATACAACCCACAAGATAAACACCCATGCTTGTTGCCAATCCAATATATAAAGGATGTATTGAGATTACATTAGTTACTGCCAGAATTATAGTCACTAAAGGTGCTGACGCCATTGAAACAATGCCTGCCCTTTTGTTAACTTTCTCTTTAAAAATTATTGCCAAAATCAAAGGAAAAAATATAACGGTTCCTCTTAGGGCCATTGACAAGAATCCCCATTTCAATATAAGTGAATCTATATTGAAAAATACCATTATCATCGTTAAAAAAGATACACTAAATACCGATATCCGCAACACTATTAACTGTTTTTTATCATCGGCTTCTGGATTTATTACCTTACTGTATATGTCTCTACTGATCATAGTACTTATACCAAGGGTTAATCCTGCCCCTGTTCCCACTACGGAAATTATTAGTGCAGCTATCATAATCCCGCCAATCCATGGATTTAGATAGTTTAAAATAAAACTAGGTAGTGCCTGCTTGGAAAGAATATTGGGATGATTAATCCTCATAAACATACCTATCAAGGAGCATATCACACCTATTGGAGGTATTAAAAAAGCCGATATAAAAGCTCCATTTCTTGATACTTTCTCATTTTTGCCTGCAAACATTGCCTGAAGGTAGGTTTGAGTTGCTGATATTCCCACAACCATTGAAAATCCCTGAGCAATTCCTTCCCATTTACCTCCACTGAACAGGTTAAACCATGGCTCTTCTGGGAGCGCAGTTATAATTCCATACATACCGCCAACTTCCCTTAATACTAAAACTCCACTAAATATCAGCGTAAAGTACAATAAAAAAGTTTTCAAGATACCAACTATACTGGTTCCCCAAAAACCTCCAAAAATTATATAGGAAACTATAAGAAACATAGTTGTGATTACTGCAATATTTGCCTTCATAAAAAACATTGAAGTAAATATAGCCACCGATGATAATGTTTGTCCCGTTATATGTATAAAAATTGCCATGGATGTCAAAATGCTAGTAATTATACCTGCTTTCTTACCATAATACCGCACTAAAAATTCAGATATGGTGTCAACTTCTGCCCTTCGAAGGGGCCTTGCTAGAAACATACCCAAAAAGAGACAAGCTATACTTGCTCCTAGAGTAAACCACATGGCATTGATGCCTTTGCTGAAGGCTAACTGAGCCGTTCCAATAGTTGACGCCCCTCCTACAATGGTAGCTATTATGCTTCCCGCTACCTGTGAGCTGCTAAGCCGTCTTCCTCCCACTGCAAAGTCACTGGAGTTTTTGATTTTTTTACTAGCCCTTAGGCCAAATAAGGATACCATTAAAAGTGTTAAAATCGTGCTAATAACATAAGTAGAATTTACCATGGGATCATCTCTTTTCTTCTACACTTCACTTGCAAGGACAGTCATAACCATTCTGGCTCTATAGGCTTCTAGTATACTTCCTGCCTTTATTGCTCCCTCAATAGATACATTAACTTCATTAGTCATCAGCTCTCTAGCTCGCTCATAATTGTTTCCTTTAGTAGAAGTATGACTCCTGTTTACTACTCCACTTATTCTTTCAATATCTGCTGAAATATAAATTTTCATTAGTTCTCCCCCATTTCTTTTTTTAGCTGTAATTTTTTAATCCTATTTTATATTTTATCATATATCTTCACTATAAAATTAGCTGGTGGTATATTTTCCCTCGGGATATTGTAGTTTATAAAAAGCAAGGAAACACTCCAAGAATGTGATATGTAATATGCTCCCCTTGCTTTTTATTTATTTTTTAAAATTTCGTTATAGATATAGTCTTATCTTCATTGCAGGTGATAAATTTTTTGACATTATTGATATATGTCCTTAATTTCACCTTTCCTCCCCAGAGAGTAGAAAGATATTTCAGGGTTTCATAGGCATAGGTAAGATCCAGTTCCCTGCCATCATATTCATGTTCCAATGTGAGCAAATTATCCTTAGTGGAAACTTCCACTACTCTGATATAGGGAATGCCTTCCATTCCAACATTATTAGCTAGTGTATCTCTAATTTTTTTCCATCCCTCTTTATCTGAAATTTCCTCTATTACGTAATCACTACCCTTTTTATTATACTGAAACATATTCATATCTTTACACAAATCTTCCGTAAGGTATTTCCTAATAAAGGACTGATCTCTTTCCAATTTACGAACTTCAAATATCTTGTCTAGGCCGTATCTTTTTTCAATATCCTCGAACATCTTAAAACCTACAAAATACGGATTTATCCCTCCTATAAAGGGTCGTATAACCTGATTATGTCTGTTTAAAAACTCCATATGAAGGCTTTGGGGAAGCTCTAGTTTATTTAATATTTTATAGTGCCAGTAACTTGCCCAACCTTCGTTCATTATTTTAGTTTCGATTTGTGGAATAAAATATTTTGTTTCCTCATTTACGATTTCAATTATGTCCTTTTCCCAATCTTCAAGTTTGCTGTATTCAATTAAAAATCCCATGATGTCATCGGTAGGTTCGAGAGGTACTTTATTTAAGTTAGGAAACGGAATATCCTTTTTTTCATCTAAAGGCCCCTCTACTTTTATATCATTATGGTATTTTTGGAGCAGTCTCTTTTTCATTTCTTCTATGGACAATTCCTTTAGCCCTATGACCCTAGTTGTATGATATCTTAAGCCATGGGCTGCGTCCATTATCCTCTCCACTTTCTCATACCCTATGGCAGGCTCCGATACATAGCTTCTTACTCTATCTGCATGATTTTTAAACATTTCTATAGTATTCCTAGCCCTGGTACCTTCTGCAAATAACCTGTTATTTTTAAAGAAATCGTTGTGTCCATATACATGGGCTATAGTAAGTATTTGTAAAAGTAAGGTATTATCCTTCATGAGATACGCAATGCAAGGGTCCGAGTTAATCACCATTTCATAGGGCAGCCCCTCCAGATTATATCTATAAAGAGTCTTTTTTCTTTCATAGGCTTTACCAAAACTCCAGTGCGGATAGCGAGATGGCATCCCAGCATAGGCTTCAAAGCATATCATATCCTCATATCTGCAAATCTCATATTCCTGAGGAAAACAGTCCAAGCCTTCCGATTCTATAATTTTATAAATCTTACTATCCCATTCTTCAAGCTGCTTAAAAGTATATTCCATCATAAGCAAACTATTATTCCCCTAGCCCCTCTTCTTTTTCTAACATTTTCTTAAGAGCAGGAATAATATCCTCCTTTCTCGACATGTTCACAATTGAGAAATTGGAATACTTTACCTTTGATGTGAACTCGGATTTTATTGTGCTCGAAGGTATATACCCACTGCTACTTATTTGTCCATATCCAAATAAGTTACAGGTTTCACATAATTTCTTTGCAAACTTAACCGCCTTTTCGTTGTCCTCTCGCCAGTTATCTCCATCACTGCAGTGAAATGCATATATATTCCATATGGCGGGATTATATCTCTCTTCAATTATCTCTAAGGCCTTTTCATAACCACTGCTGATATAGGTTCCTCCTGATTCTCCCCTGTGAAAAAACTCGTCTTCATTTACTTCCTTTGCTACCGTTGAGTGGGATACAAAAACTACTTCCACATTTACATACTTTAATCTTACAAACTGATATAGAAGAAAATAAAAGCTTCGAGCTATATATTTTTTGCTAATATCCATTGAACTCGAAGTATCCATGATACAGATGACGACAGCATTGCTCTCACGTTTTATATCATTTCTAATATGATAGTATCTAAGATCCTCTTCCTTAAAAGGAAATCTTTCTCTTTCTTCCTCATTACCATCTGTCTCTAGCTCAACATCTTTGCCCCGCTGTGTTGCCTTCTCTCTTTTTATCTTTTCGATTACAGATCTTTTTTTAGCCAATCTAGGTTTAATTCCCTTCTTTTGATAACCTAATCTCTTGAATTTTTTTTCCGACTCTATTTCATTGAATTTCTTTCTATCCATATAGGGTAGATCAAGATCATCAAACAGATAGTTGATCAGTTCCTCAAGGGTAATTTCCGTCTCGTAAACTTCTTCACCTTCATTGTTTCCAGCCTGCTGCTCTCCTTGTCCCTGCTGAATCTGATCACTACCTATTTTATCTCCTCTTTGTTCTCCTCCCTTTCCTGAGCCAACGCCAGGTTTATTTTTTCCATATATAAATCTATATTCTTTGATTCCTTTGATTGGAATCTTTATTTTTTTATCTTTATTTTCACCAATAATACTTTCTTCCGCTATTATACCTCCTATGTTCTTCTTTATGGAATCTTCTACTAGCTTTCTATGTCTACGCCTATCTCCCGAAGCTCTATCACTTCCACTGCTGTCGATTTCTCTAAATACGCCCACTTTGGCACCTCCTAGTAAAGCACATTTTATCCGATAACTGACTGCTCTAATACTCTCACTTCTACAAGTGGAAGATAAAGAGAAGTTACAGTCCCTGGATTAGCTTGGCTACAGTTCAGCAAGAGTCCTGAACTCCATCTAAACTAAGTTTCACTTAATCTATAATTAATCCTTCCATAAATTATTAGAAGCATATTTGAGAATCACATTGCAGCAGTGTTCACAATAACCATTTTTCTTCATTTCTTCCACCATTGCGTTGTACTTTTCTTTTTGCTCCTTATCCCTTACCTTAGTTTGAGTAACAACCCGACTGAGTTCTCTAACGGATACAGTTAGTTTCTTTTCTATAGCTTCTTTTAAAGGCTGATAACATGTATAATCAATTTTCCCGCCATTTCTCATGACATAGAACATATATGAAGTAACATCCTGTCTGAATCCTTTGGCCGCGGTGCTTGTTATATTAATTTGCTCTTCTATAGACTTTAAAAAAGTTTCATCGGGTTCAAGCTCCTCACCAGTACTTACATCCTTTATTTTTGTCTTATTTACATAGGCTTCTGCATGGTCCAAGTAGTTATTAAACAAATCCTCTGCCTGCTCTCTGTATCCATGGATAAAAGCCTTTGTAACTTCATTTTCAAGGATCTCATTATATTCTTTTTTTATAACATTCTGAAGGAAATTAAGATAACTTTTCTTAGTATCATCACCAATGGATAGCTCTTTTACTTCTTTAATCAATGTCTCCAAAAGTCCAATAGGATTGATACAATCATGCTCTGACTCAGCTATAGCTTGATCTAGGGCCTTCATAATAAATCTTGGAGATATTCCAGTCATCCCTTCCCTTGGGGCCTCTTCTCTGAGCTCCTGTATATCTATTTTTTTTGCAGATCCCTTTTCCACAATTTCTTCACCATTATAGATCTTTAGTTTTATCAGTGGGTTAACCTTGTTTGAAGGTGTAAGTCTCGTTAAAATAGCAAACATTGAAGCGACTTCTATTGTATGGGGTGCAACATGAGCAGTGAAGTTGCTTTTATTTAAAGTTTTATTATATATTTTTATTTCTTCATTCAATTCAAGGCAATAGGGCACCTCTATTTTAACTATTCTATCAAGTATAGCTTCATTAGTATGGTCTGATTTAAATTTATTCCATTCTGCCTCATTCGAATGGGCCACAATTATTCCATCAAAATAAATCATTGAAGACTTCCCTGGAGCTGGAATACTTTTTTCCTGTGTTGCCGTAATCATGGTATGAAGATATTCTACTTCATTTTTAAATACCTCTATAAATTCTACAATGCCTCTGTTTCCAACGTTAAAGGCTCCATTTAATGACATTACCCTCGGATCGTCCTCCGGATAAAGGTCTAACTTGGATATATCCACAGATCCTACAAGTACTGAAGTATCCTGATTATTTGGGTCAACAGGCGGAACTACTCCTATACCCTTCCTTGATCTAATACTAAAATCTACTGTCTCTATTGGAAATCTTTCAAATTCTCCATCATATTCATTTTTAAGCCTATATCTACAGACTGGGCACAAGTCTCCTTCAATTTTTACATTTAGTAAATCTTCAAATTTTTCCCTAAGATGATTGGGAACTAGATGAAGAGGTTCTTCCCTCATTGGACATCCTTTGATAGCGTATATAGGATCACTCATTTCAAGCCCTTTCTTTAAAGCTTCCATAATCGAAGATTTGCCAGCCCCTACCGGTCCTACAAGATATAGAACTTGCCTAGACTCTTCTCCCTTCATTGCTGCAGTATTAAAATACCTGACGATTTTCATCAATACCTTGTCAATACCAAAAAAGTTATCCTTAAAAAAGTTGTATCTTTTTATTACATCATTTCCGTATATTCTTCTCAATCTAGGATTTTCTACCGTATTAATAATCTCTACTTCCTGGTCAACTATTGTCCTATACATCCTTTCATGGGCCAACATACATACACTTGTATCTTTTTTTACTATTTCCAAATAATCTAGAAAAGTTCCTTCAAAATGTTTTTTTATTCTTTCTTCTCTATCTTTTTGTATAAGCTGAGAAAAATCAACCATATTATTCTATGCCTCCTTTAAAAGCCAACTTTTTTCTAAACCAAATACAAACTACATAACTTTTTGTAAATATAAACAGATATCATTTATATTAATAAATATGTATGTATTTACAGTTTGTACTAAAACAAAATTTTATTATTTCATATTTTCCTTTTTATATATGTAAAAACTCCTATGAAGCTGTAATTCTTCATAGGAGTTTTTTTATTTTTTGACAGTTTCAAACTCTTTTTTTATTTTTTTCAAAAGAGTTTTGTCTTCAATTATATCAATACTTGTTAACACGAGGGCTCCCATAGTTTTACACATGTTGTCGTAGGCAGAAGGTTTAGTTGTAGCCTCAGCAAATTCTTTAGTGTGTCCTGTCACATTCTCATTGCTTATCGAAAAATATGGATGGATTGTGGGACAAACATGACTCACGTTTCCGGCATCTGATGAACCAAAACTCTCCTTGGGTTCGTATATATTTTCTACTCCCATATCGTAAAGTCTACGAGTAAAGACCTCTGATAAGGTTTGATTGGTAACTAAATTGTCATAGGAAGCTTCATAGTTAGTAATTTCCAGCTCCGTGCCCGCAGCTAACGATGCTCCCCTTGCACAGTTTTTCACCATTTCTACCAACTCATTCAGATAGGTTTTAGTTGATGCCCTTACATAAAACTGTGCTATAGCAAGATCTGGTACTATATTGGCTGCCTTTCCGCCTTCCACTATTATGCCGTGTACCCTTGAATCAGGTTTAATATGTTCCCTCAATGCATTTATATTATTAAAAGTATTAATTGCTGCATCTAGGGCATTAATTCCCTTTTCCGGTTCAGCCGCTGCATGGGCGGATTTTCCTTTAAATGTAAACTGTATGGCCTCCATAGCAAGAGTTTTGCCGCTTTTATAATATTTATCACTTGGATGGACAATCATAGCTATATCCACATCATTAAAACTTCCCCCTTCTACCATATCAACCTTGGCACCTCCCGTCTCCTCAGCTGGTGTTCCGAATACAATAACCTTCCCTCCATATTCTCCTATAATCTTACTTAATACAATTCCCGCTCCTGTGCTGACAACACCCAGTATATTATGCCCACACCCGTGACCTATTCCTGGCAGTGCATCATATTCTGCAAGATATGCTATAACAGGGCCCTCTTTGCCACTGTCGAACTCGGCCTTAAAGGCTGTTTTTATGTCCATATACTCTTCTTCCACTTCAAAACCATGCTTCTTAAGCAAGTCTACATGAGCCTTACAGGCTTTATATTCCTCGTATCCTAATTCGGGATTGCTAAAAATAAATTCATTAAGCTGAATAAGTTCATCCTTTGTCTGTTCTATAATTTTTCTAACGTTATCAATCATCACAATCTCCTCCTAGAGTTATAGTTGTTTATATTTATTCAACGTCATTAATAAGTTTCCTCTTTTCTTATAATAATTTTGTAAAAAGAATACTTATTCAACAAACTATATTCTAAATAATCTTGTAGATTTATATACAAACTAAACTATATAACTTTAGTCTACAGAAACAAAGTAATCTCCCGCGTTAATCACGGAAGATTGTTTTTATCTACTTATTTACTAAAGTCTTTAGAAGAAAATCATATATTACTTCTGCTGTTTTAACTACACTTTCTATAGATACGTATTCATCGGCTGTATGATAGTTTTCACCGTTTGGTCCAAATACGAAGGTAGGTATTTTTACCCTTGAACCTAGGTAGTTAAAGTCTCCTATACTTGAAAAATACGCTATTTTTCCCTCTTGACCTGTAACTTCTAATATGCTTTTCCTAATCATTTTTGTATAAGGACTATCTTCATCAACTATGTATGGATGAAAGCCTCCGTTGTCCAGATGTGGAGCATCTCTAAAAGCCATGGATACTTTTCCTTTTATGTTTGCTCTTTTAGCTGCCTTTTCAACTTCTTTTTTAAGATAATCCTTATCCTCACCCCTTACAACATGTCTAAACACCGTAAAGGAAGCCTTATCGGCAACACTGCACGCAGCTCCTCCTCCACTAGAACTAATTATACAGATAGAACCTTTACCAAGCTTATCATCTTCTCTTAATTCTGAATTTTTAAGCTCAAGCATTAATTTCGAAGCTTCAATTATTGCACTTATACCTTTTTCAGGATTAGCTGCATGAGCAGATTTCCCTAAAACATTTACAGTATAGTTCCATCCTCCCCTCGCTCCAAGACAAAGACATGGGAATTCCTCTCCTGTAAACCCACTACTAGGTTCTGGAACAATGGCAACATCAGCATCATCTGTAATTCCGTCTAGAATAAGAGCATCGGTTCCAAGACCATAGGGTCCTTCCTCATCAGATACCAGGGTATAAAGCACCTCACCATCGAAATCATCAACCGTGTTTTTAAAGGCTTCTATGGCAATCATAATAGCCGCTACTCCACTTTTCATATCAAGAGCACCTACTCCGTAGAGCTTGTCCCCTTCTATTTCAGCCTTTAGAGGGTCCTTGGTCCATCCTTCACATATTTCCACAGTATCTAAATGTCCATTGAGCAGCACCGTAGGGCCTTTTCTACTTCCTTTAAGCCTTCCAATAACATTGATTCCTCTGAACTTTGTTATCCTCTCTTCATTATATCTGTGATATTCTACGGGCAGATCCTTCTCCTTAAACCATTCATATGCATACTCCATAACCTTATCTTCTTTAAAATAAGGACTATAGATTTGTATGAGGTTTGTAAGAATATCTACCACCCTGCCCTTGTTAATATATTCAGTTATTTCCCGTGTCATTTGTAAATCTAATCCCCCCTTATATATAAATTTGTCTCCTGTTATATACTATCACAAATTTATTTTACTGAAAATTTTTATAAATGGAATTTAAAAAATTATCCTCTAAAATCTTACGTTTTAGAGGATAACTTTAAATCGTATTTTTTAACTTATACATTCTAATTGTTTTTTGTAGGTGGGAGAGCTAACTTTACAAAACTTCTTTAGGTAATAATCCCAATTATCAAGTACTGCTCTAGCCTTTAAACTGCCAGTATATTTATAATGATTTTCAATAAGCTTTTTAATCTGATCTGCATCGTAGGAATTGTCTAATCTGTTTATTTCAACCATTTGTTTATTGCATTTATCTTCAATCTCTTCATTTTCATCCAATATATAAGCTACACCTCCACTCATTCCGGCTCCAAAGTTCTTTCCTATTGAACCAAGTATAATAACTGTACCTCCAGTCATATATTCACACCCGTGATCACCAATTCCTTCTACAACAGCTACTGCACCGCTGTTGCGGATACAAAATCTTTGTCCTACTTTCCCCTTAATATACACCTCACCGGAAGTTGCCCCATAGAGTAATGTATTTCCTGCAATGATGTTTTCACTTGGATTAAATGTAGATTCCTTAGGGGGAATTAAAATAATTTTACCTCCGGACAACCCTTTACCAAGATAATCATTTGCATCTCCTTCAAGAATTAACGTCAACCCTTTTGATGCAAAGGCACCGAAACTTTGACCAGCAGAACCCTTTAGGTTGATTTTTATGGTATCATCGGGCAACCCCTTATCGCCATAACGTTTTGTAATCTCGCCACTTAACATTGTTCCAAAAGCACGATCAGTATTCTTGATATTTAGTGTATGCTCAATCTTTTCTCCCTTTTCTAATGCAGTCAGTGAATTTTCTATCAAATATTTATCCATAACACCATCTATCTTATGATCTTGACTAATGATACATTTTTCTGCAATACGTGATGGTATTTCTGGTTTATATAATACTGAAGATAGATCACAATGTTTAATTTTGTTTTTATTGATTTGTTTAGCTTCTAATAAGTCAACCCTCCCAATCATTTCGTCAATTGTTCTGAATCCAAGTTTGGCCATTATCTCACGAACTTCTCGAGCAACGAATGTCAGATAGTTTATTAAGTGTTCTGGTTTGCCTTTGAATTTTTCTCGGAGCTTAGAATCTTGAGTTGCAATTCCGACCGGGCATTTATTCAGATGACACTGTCTACACATTATGCACCCACAGGCTACCAGGGCTGAAGTAGCAAAGCCATATTCTTCAGCTCCCATAAGTGCAGCAATTGCTACATCCCTTCCAGTTCTCATCTTTCCGTCAACCCTTAAAGTTACCCTGCTTCTCAAATCATTTAATAATAATGTCTGCTGGGCTTCAGCAAGCCCTAATTCCCATGGTAATCCTACATATTTCATGGAACTGATAGGGGAAGCACCCGTACCACCATCGTGACCGCTGATCAAAATGATATCTGCATGGGCCTTTGCAACTCCTGCCGCTACTGTTCCTATACCTATTTGTGATACTAATTTTACGCCGATTTTAGCCCTCGGATTAGCGTTTTTCAAATCGAAGATTAGCTGAGATAAATCCTCTATTGAATAAATATCATGATGAGGTGGAGGAGAAATAAGGTCTGTTCCTGGAGCAGAGTGGCGGACCTTTGCAATTTCTGGAGTCACTTTTTTTCCAGGTAAATGTCCACCTTCTCCTGGTTTTGCTCCTTGAGCCATTTTAATCTGTAGTTCATCACAGTTTACCAGATAACTTGATGTTACTCCGAATCTTCCTGATGCCACCTGCTTTATTGCACTTCTATAATTTTCTCCGTTATGAGAAAGTCTATATCTGTCAGGATCTTCTCCTCCTTCACCACAGTTGCTTTTAGCACCTAATCTATTCATGGCTATTGCTAGAGTTTCATGGGCCTCTATACTTAGAGATCCAAAGGACATCCCTGAAATTACAAACCTCTTTAAGATATTTTCTATTGGCTCAACCTCTTCAATAGGTATACTTTCGCTATCCTTGAACTTTAACAGGTCACGGATTGTTGTCGCCTGTCCATTCTGCTCATTAGCATGATTGGCATATTCTTTGTATATATCATAATCGTTTTCTACACTTGCCATCCTCAACTTTTTAACCGCTTCAGGATAAAAGGTATGCCGTTCACCTCCATGCTTATAATATATCTCTCCCCCTACATCTAAATTTACAAATTTATGATATGCTGAATTTTGCCTTAGCAGCACTTCCTTTGATATAGTATTTAATCCAATACCTGGAATTACTGACGGTGTATCGGTAAAGTACTGATCAATTACATCCTGATTTATGCCAACTGCTTCAAAAATCTGAGCACCACTATAGCTTTGTATTGTTGAAATACCCATCCTTGAAATTATTTTTAATAGACCTGAACAAATTGCTTTAATATAATTATCATAGGCTTCATCTATAGATTTAATCTTCTTAACGTATTTTTTATTCTCCACCATATTGTATATTGTTTCGAAGGCCATATATGGATTGATTGCTTTAGCACCGAACCCTACTAAAAGAGCCATATGCATAACATCCCTTGCATCACCGGCCTCTACTATTAAATCAACTGCCGTCCTTAGCTTTTTCCTTACCAAATGATGATGTACGGCACTTAAAGCCAACAGGCTTGGAATAGGGGCATTATACATGTCAGCATTTCTATCACTTAAGATAAGTATATTGTATCCAAGCTTAACATTTTCTTCTGCCCTCTTGCAAAGATAATCTAAAGCCTCCTTTAATCCATCATTTTCACGATCGGCTTGGAAAACAGCCGGAATTGTAATAGCTTTGAAGTCTTCTGTATTAATCTTTCTTAAGCTTTCAAGCTCGCTATTTTTTAAAATCGGGTGCTCAAGCATAATATATTTATTATCTTTTTCCGTTTCTATCTCATCGAGTAGTTTACCGTGGCTACCGATAAACTGTATCAAAGACATTACCATATCTTCTCTTATAGGGTCTATAGGAGGATTAGTTACTTGGGCAAATTTTTGCTTAAAGTAGTTAAATAAAAGCTGGGGCCTTTCAGACAGTACAGCAAGAGGAGTATCTATACCCATTGAACCAATTGGTTCTTTTCCGTTTTCGGCCATATATCCAATTACCTTTTCCAGCTCTTCTTTAGTAAATCCGAAAACAAGCTGCTTTCTATGGAGAGTTTCATAACTCATCTTTCTTACTTCACCAGATTTTTCGATATCCTTAAGAGTTAATCTGTTTTTCTGAGTCCAATCAGCAAAGGGTTTTCTTGTGGACGCGTGAGTCTTAATTTCGTCATCAGGAATAATACGCCCCTCTTCAGTATCGACTAATAAAATCTTTCCAGGTTCTATACGACCCTTACTAACTATCATATCAGGCTCAACATAAACAGCACCAGCTTCTGAAGCCATGATAACTAGATCATCCTTTGTTATCAAATACCTTGCAGGTCTCAACCCGTTTCTATCTACCATCGCTCCAATCTTCACTCCGTTGGTAAAGGCAATGGTTGCAGGCCCATCCCAGGGTTCCATTACTCTTGCATGATACTCATAAAATCCTCTTTTATCTCTCCCCATCTTTGGATCTTTTTGCCACGCTTCCGGTATAAGCATCATCATTATATTTTCCAAAGGGTGTCCATTAGCTGCAAATAGTTCTAAGGCATTATCTAATGACGCAGAATCACTCCCACCAGGTTCAATCACAGGTAGTATTTTTTTAAAATCTTCTCCAAATAACTTTGAGTGCATAACCCCTTCCCTTGCATTCATCCAATTAATATTTCCCCTGATCGTATTAATTTCTCCGTTATGTGCAATATACCTAAAAGGCTGTGCAAGTTTCCATGAAGGAAAAGTATTTGTGCTATATCTTTCATGAACAATTATTATAGATGTTTTTATAGTTTCATCTAACAGGTCCAAATAGAAATCTTCCAACTTATATCCCAATATCTGTCCTTTATACACTATTGTGCTGCTAGATAAACTGCAAATATAAAAGGCTTCCGTATAGGGTTTTTTAGAATCTCTAATTGTTTTTTGTACACGCTTTCTAACAATTAAAAGTTTTCTCTCAAATACGTCCTTTGCTTGTCCATTTCTATCAATAAAGACTTGCATAACAGCCGGTCTCGTTGCTCTGGCTGACTCACCGCATGCCTTTTCATTTACAGGCACTTCCCTCCAACCTATTAATTTTTGATTTTCTTCTCTGAGTATTCTTTCAAATACCCCCTCACAAAACAGCCGAGCATTCGGCTCCCTAGGAAGAAAAATCATACCAACGGCATAATCACCAATATCCGGCAGATTTATTCCTAGTTTTTCAGTCTGTTTTTTGAAAAAATCATGGGGTATCTGAATCATAATTCCCGATCCATCACCGGTGCTGGCATCGGCACCCACAGCACCCCTATGCTTTAAATTCTTTAGAATCTGAAGGCCTTGCTTAACTATGTAATGGGACTTCTTTCCTTTTATGTTCGTTATAAATCCAACTCCACAATTATCTTTTTCCATGATTGGATTATATAAACCTTGTTTCTCTGGCAACCCATATCTGTTCATATTCTTTTCCTTCCTTTCTTTGAAGTCTAAAAGTAATTCGATTCTAAATTTTCAGAAAATTTCGTTAGTGTTAATTTTATCATATTTATTCATTGTGTTCAATATATTAAAATATTTTTTTGTGAAAAATAATAACTTTTTAACTATTGATTTTTCTAGTTTCGCTATGAAAACGTTATCCTTGGGCGCGCTTTATTTTATGTATAAATATTGGATGTTATCGAATATTTATGCATAAACTGCAAAACAAAATCCCCTAAACTAAAAATGTTTAAAGGATTTTACAATTAAAGTATAGACTCTTTTTTGTTATTCTTATGAAAATTTAACTGTACGTTTTTGATTACTGCTTTCCATAGCAAGTTCAATAATGCGTATTGTGTTTCTAGCTTCTTCAGGTTTCACTTTCAATTCTTCCTCACCTAATATTGTTTTGTATACATTCTCATAAAATTTCCTGTAATCTCCTCTTAAACTTTCTACTTTGCCTCTAAAATGAAGACCTTTTATATTAGTATTTAAAACTCCCCATAGCTCCTCCGGTTCTTCTCCCCAGTTTTGAACATTATTAGGAAACTTGCCTTTTTTTAATGCAGCCTCCTGAACGTCAAGACCATATTTCACAAAGGACCCTTTATCTCCAAGTACAATAAAACGAGGCAGAGGCTCTCTCACCAGCATACCTGCTTTCAAAGTCACCTTTATTTTTTCATAATGCAAAATTACTTCAAAGGAGTCATCAGTTACTCCTCCTTTTCTTTGGATTCGAATATCAGCCATAATCTCTTTAGGAAGACCAAATAAACATTGGGCCTGGTCTATTAAGTGACTTCCTAAATCGTACAATATTCCAGAGCCTGGTATCTTTTCTTCTCTCCAGTTATTTTTAAAGTAATTTCTAAACCGGTCAAAATGAGCTTCATATTCAACTATTCTTCCTAACAAGCCATCCTCTATTATTTTTTTTACGGTTAAAAAGTCACTATCCCATCGTCTGTTTTGATTTACTGTTAATACCCGTTTTTGTTTTTTAGAAAGTTCTATAAGTTTATCAGCTTCCTTTGAAGTAATTGTAAAGGGCTTTTCAACTACTACATGCTTATTGGCCAACAGTGCCTTTTCAGCCAGTTCTACATGATATATGTTAGGTGCAGTGATTACTACAAGGTCTATCGTGTCATCCCTTAAAAGTTCATCTATATCAGAAACCACTTCCACTTGTGGATAAAGCTTTTTAACTGTATCAAAGGTTTCCTTTCTAGATGACACAATTTTAGATAGCTCTAATTCTTTAGTACTATTAATAATAGGCGCATGGAATACTCTTCCCGCCATTCCAAATCCAATTATACCTACTTTAATTTTTTTTGTCATTTTATATCCCCCTCGCACAATTATTTATGTAATATTATTCATTTATAGATATATATACATGTTTCTTTTTACATTATACACTTTTTATACCTTTCATAAAGAAGGATTGAAAATGTCCAATAAGTGTCGGATATCCTCCAATTCTATCTACTACTGTGTAAGATAAAAATAACCCCTCCTTATTCCATTAAAACAAAGATAGATTACACATATTTATCCTATTTTGTAGAATCATGGGATTTTTCCTCGGCATCAGTAATATTTTTAGCAATCACTATTGCCATATAAGCTAATAATTCACCTGCTAACACAACTAAAATCCCACGTATAATAGGATGTTCATATTTTAGTTTAAGAATATCACTATTCGAATAAACTACTTGGATAAATTCTCCTAAAACTAAATAGACAAATCCTATTTTTGAAATCCATGTCTCAAAAGTTAGCCTTTCTTTATCTGAATCATAAAGTTTATTTTCTATGAAAGTAGTTAATCCCTTTTGACCTTTTTGCTTTCTAATGATAATAATAAATAATAGCAATAATGCTGCAGCAAACTTCAGAATAGCTTTATCCATATACCCTGCCCCCCAATCAGTACATACAATAGCTTCAAGATATTGCTTTGAATCACACGTTATGACACCTTACGTTATTTATAGAAATTCACTTCCTTAATTCAGCTGTTTGGCAGAATAATAACACAAATATTTTTGTTTGTCAGTAGCAAAAGCAGCTGTGTCTTTAGTTATCAGTGTATTAATATAAAAAGCCACTTTTATAAAACACTCCAAAAGTGTTAACTTATTATCCTTCATATTCTTCCTCCCTGCTTAAAACATATTGATCCTTGGCACTAGCATGATTTATTCTATAGTTAAACCTAAAAATCCTTCATGAAGCCAAAATAGCTATTAAAACAACTTCAATTCTGCTTATTATTTTCAAAATCAAAAAACGTTATCATCTTCAGTTTTTAGAAAATTTAATATATAATTCTTATAGAGATTAAATTTTTAAAAGGGAGGATTCAGATGAAAAAACCAACTGTATTAATGATTCTAGATGGATATGGATTAAATGAAAATAATTATGGCAATGCCATTAAGCAAGCCAATACTCCAAATCTTGATAGATACTTTGAAGAGTACCCAAATAATATTGTTCATTCAAGCGGAATGAATGTTGGTCTTCCAGATGGACAAATGGGAAACTCTGAAGTAGGACACTTAAATATTGGAGCAGGGAGAATTGTATACCAAGATTTCACTCGTATAAGTAAAGCAATTAAAGACGGAGATTTCTTTGAAAATGAAGTTTTTCTTGAAGCCATAAAAAACGCAAAGAAACACGATTCTTCGATTCACCTTTGGGGACTATTATCCGATGGTGGGGTTCATAGCCATAATACTCATCTATACGCCTTACTAAAACTAGCAAAGAATAAGGGAATTGAAAAGGTATATGTACATGGTTTCTTAGATGGCCGTGATGTTCCCCCTTCAAGTGCAGTAAGATATATTGAAGAATTGGAAGAAAAAATGAGAGAAATAGGCGTTGGAAAGATTGCAACTATCTCTGGTCGTTATTATGCAATGGACCGTGACAAAAGATGGGAAAGAACAGAGCTCGCTTACAATGCATTGGTACTAGGTGAAGGTGAGACGGCCAATTCTGCAGTAGAAGCTGTGAAAAATTCCTATTCCCAAGATGTAGTAGATGAGTTTGTAAAACCAACAGTTATTCTTGAAAATGGTAATCCTATTAGCACCGTTTCATCTAATGATTCAATTATTATGTTTAACTTCAGACCTGATAGAGCTAGACAAATCACAAGAGCTTTTGTTGATCCTAAATTTGATGGTTTCAATAGAGCTAATGGATTATTTCCAGTACATTATGTTTGCATGACGCAATATGATGTAACTATGCCAAATGTTCATGTAGCTTATCCACCACAAAAATTAAAAAATACCTTAGGAGAATATATTGCCAATAAAGGTTTAAAGCAGCTTCGAATTGCTGAGACTGAAAAATATGCCCATGTAACTTTCTTCTTTAACGGTGGAGTTGAAGAGCCAAACAAAAATGAAACTAGGATATTAATCCCTTCACCAAAGGTTGCAACATACGATATGCAGCCTGAAATGAGTGCCTATGAAGTAACTGAAAAGCTTATTGAAGAGATCGATAAAGACATATATGACTTAATTATTGTAAACTATGCAAATCCTGATATGGTAGGTCATACTGGAGATTTTGATGCAGCTGTAAAGGCAGTTGAAGTTGTAGATGAGTGCGTTGGAAGGGTTGTAGACGCTGTTATAGAAAAGGATGGTCAAATTCTTATTACAGCTGACCACGGTAACTCTGATGAAATGCTAGATAAAGAAGGTAACACTATTACAGCCCATTCTACAAATCCTGTACCAATTATATTAATAAATGCAGCTAAAGAATATTCACTTTCTGAAGGGAAATTATGTGATATAGCTCCAACTCTACTTGAACTTATGGAGCTACCTAAACCAATAGAAATGACGGGTAGTTCATTATTACTTGAACCTGCATATGCTACTGGAGACGTTACTGCATAGATTGTAAATTACATGTTTAAAGTTCTGTTATTACGATTTAATGTTTTAAGGAGCATCTGCAAGATGTTTGTAGATGCTCCTTATTCTTTAACTCACTAGCCTTTTTTTAATATGTATTTTTCTACAACTTCTGCTACACCGTCCTCGTTATTAGTTCCCTCTGTAATGATGTCTGCCATTTGTTTTATTTCTTCAATGGCATTTGCGTATCATTCCAGCATCATTCATGGCATCTCCTATGACCATAATATGATTTTTTTGTATGTTCATCATCTCTCCTAAATGACGCAGAGCACTTCCTTTATCCGCCTCTTTTGGCATCACTTCAAGAAAAAACGGTTTCGAACGAAAAATATTTGCTTGAACCTTAAACTTATCTTTCAATAACTTTTCAACTTTTGTTAATTCCTTTGGATCTCCTGGAATTACAAATTTAACTGGTGCATCTGTTAAAAATCCTTTAAAATCCTCTACTACTTCCTGGCCCATCCCAGTCAATTTACAATCCAAATCCGTATATTCGTTTTGAAAGGAAACATAGATCATGTCTCCTTTATAGGTCTGAACAGGATAACCTAATTTATCCACAACTTCATAGACCTCCTGGGCTAAATCCACAGGAAGTCGATGTCCATATACTTCTTCATGAGTATCTGTTCGAATAATCGATGCTCCGTTATAACAGATCTTATAACCCTTTCTTCGATGCATACCTAATTCTTTGGCATACTTTTCCATAGCAAAAGGCGACCTACCGGAAGCTAAAACAACGATTACACCTTTATCTTCTGCTTCTCTCAAAGCCTTTTTATTTTTTTCCGATATTTTCAAATCTTTATTGAGCAATGTATCATCCATATCTAAAGCTAAAAGCTTTACCTCCATGCTATTCTCCCTTCTTACTAATATTTCTCAGGTTCTATTCAAAAACAATTATAGCATACTTTACTCGCTTAGCTCTTCCTTTCTTAAAATTATATTATATTACTTGCCTCACTAGTTCCTTATAGATATCCTTCAATAATTCTCTTCAGGCTCCGTAGAAGAGCTGTTTTAATAGAAAAGATTTAGAGGTAAAAACAGCTCTTCAAAGTCGCTTCAGAGGAAACATTGAAAGATATTTAAAGCTATACTGTTAGAGTAACTAGCACAAGAGATTAATATTGTAATTCAGTAAATATAAAAAAATTACTATTATTTTTTTAAATACAAGTTCAATTTCTATTAATAAATTTTATTTTTATTTTCTTTATTAATACGCTATATTTAAAATTGTACTGAACAAAGGGGAGGTTTAATTAATGAGAAAAAAAATCAGCATTAAAAAAATCAAAAACGACGCAGAGGAATTATTTAGGAAAGGAGATTTTTATTGTTCCGAAGCCATTGTAAGCTCAATAAAAAACAATTTTGAAATTGATATGCCTGATGAAATGATTGCTATGGCTTCAGGGTTTCCAGTAGGGATAGGAAAGTCAAAGTGTGTTTGTGGAGCTGTATCAGGCGGTATATTGGCCTTGGGGTATTTTTTTGGCAGAACAAAAGGTGGTGACCCCAAGGTTCAAAAAACTCTTGAGTTGGCAGATGAACTTCAGCAGAGTTTTAAAGATAATCATGGTTGTCTTTGTTGTAAAGTTCATACTCAAGGAATGGATATGGCTTCAGGAGAACATAAGAAACAATGTATTGCCTTTACAGGAGAGATAGCTGAAAAAGCAGCTCAAATAATAGTTAGAGAACTACAGCTTGAAAATATTGATAAATAATGGGGAGTTGTAAATGAAAAAAATTATCAAAACTATCTCTATACCTATAGCAGGGTTAATGTTGGCTTTAGCAGCATTAGGTAACTTAATATCATCCTATGGGAGTATATATAAAAATATTTTTGGTGGAATATCAGCTACAATATTTCTGATTCTTTTCGTAAAAATACTATTTGACTATAGAGCTATAGCTGAAAGCTTGACAAATCCCGTTATCGCCAGTGTATCTCCCACCTTTCCTATGGGGTTAATGATTTTATCAACTTACATTAAGGCTCATTTGCCTCTAGCGGCCTATGGCATTTGGATTTTCAGCCTGCTGCTTCACTGTTCACTAATAATTTATTTTACAAAGAAATTTATTTTCAATTTTGATATACGGAAAGTCTTTCCAAGCTATTTTGTAGTCTATGTAGGAATTGTAGTAGGAAGTGTTACTGCACCAGTATATAATTCAATAAATATAGGCAAATTCGTATTTTGGTTTGGCTTCATTTCTTATTTGATTTTACTACCTGTAGTAATTTATAGGGTTTTTTCAATTAAAAATATTAAAGAACCTGCTTTACCTACGATTACAATTTTTGCAGCACCTGCAAGTCTTTGTTTAGCTGGATATATGAGCTCATTTCCTGAAAAAAATATGAATATTGTTCTGTTTTTAACTTTATTGTCACAAATCATGTTCTTCTCAGTGCTTTTATATTTGCCAAGGATGTTGAAAATCAAATTTTATCCTAGCTATTCAGCTTTTACATTTCCTCTTGTAATTAGTGCCATTGCCATCAAAAAAACAAACGGGTTTTTCATTAACATCAATCAAGAAATACAGATTTTAAAACATATTGTGAAATTTGAAGAGACATTAGCTGTTTTAATTGTAGTCTACGTTTTAATAAGATACATCAATTCTATTTTAATTAATATCCAAAACACAAACCAGATGAACCTAAACAAATCCACTTCATAGTTATAAAATACATACATAGGTTTTTAAAACATTTAGGGGAGAATCAATTCTCCCCTTCTTCACTTTGATTCTTTCAACTATTTAAACTCTATTTCATTCCTGTTTTCTATCCGCCTGCTGAAAGAAACTTCATTCTAAAGTCTTTTATAATTCTTTGACATATTTTCTTATCTCCCATGAAAATAATTTTTGTAACAGGGATATAGATGTTACCAAAGGATCTAGGTTCTTTATATTCTATTTTTACCTCCCAGCCTTTCCCATAATATCTTTGATTATCATCCCAAGTATCTGATATTAACTTGAAATATTTCTCTATGTAGACTGGAGAAGTACCACTGATAATTTCATATCTAAATTTATTCATATATATCTCCCTATTATTCCTCTATTTTAACCTCCTCCAACTGGAGGAAATATAGATACAATATCACCGTCATTTAGTTTTGTATCAAGTTCTTCACTTCTGCCATTAATAAGTAATATGGCTACCTCTTCTTCTTTTATATTGATATCATTAATTATATCTCTAGGAGTTACTTCATGGCTATAGCTTATTATATTTTTCTTCCATCTTCCCTTTCTAAGAGTAGCAAATAATCGTACTTCAATATCCATCCCTTCACCTCCTAAGGACATATAATAATATTCCGTGACCACAAACAATCTCCACAGGAAGGACTTATACCATAGCAGTTCGTATCCGTATCATTTACCATGTCGCATCCATCTACTAAATCACAGTCTATACACGAAGGATATGTACTGTAGTATACACTTTTTCGAAATGTTTCATATTCTCTATTATCCCATATATCAATCAAAGAGTTTTCTTTAATATTTCCAAAGCTGTATTTTTGAACAACTTTCTTCCTGCCAAAAACAAACTCAGTATATGAATGGGAAAACCTATAACATGGAACTATATCCCCCGATGAAGTTACATATACTGCATTTTCATTTATAAAATTGCACCTTCTTTCCGTTTTTAATTCAATATTAGGTAAAATTAGATTAATGCCTTTTTTAAATGAATAGTTTCTGACTTTATTAAACAAGTGCTTCATTTCCTTATTTTCATATCTTCTGTATAATATTTTATGTGAGTTTTCTTTTGTTTGAGGTAAAAGATTAGATATTATTAATTTGTTTACCCCAATATCTGCAGCTAAATCCACAATACCAAATATATCATCAATATTATCCTCGCTAGCTACAAACTGAAAGCAAATATTAGGCTGTTTTAAATTTAACGATTCTCTTGTCCTTATTAGATTTTTGACATTTTCCTCTACTTTAGTAAGTTTTGTCCCTCTTAACTTTTCATATTTTACTTCCAATCCGTCTATAGACACTACGACTTCATCCGCATTTTTAACCAATACTTGGTTTATCTCATCATTTAAAATTGTTCCATTTGTGGTTATAGTAATATTAAACTTACTTAGTTTTTCTATGACATCAACAATAAAAGGAGATAGTGTAGGTTCTCCAATTCCACCGAATATAATGTGTTTTACTTCTTTTATTTCTGTAATTTGAGAAATAATTATATCAAGTAATTCTTTATTCATGTGGACAGGAGAATGGTTCCATGCTTCTCTGTAACATATTTTACAGTTAAGGTTACACTTATCTGTTAGCTCTAGATATACTTTTTCTATACTCATTCCTTGGTCTCCTTTAAAAAAAGTTTTGATGAATTTAATTATAAAGAAAGGACTCCCAAGGAAGTCCTTTATAATTTATAAACAATATTCTGTTTAGGATTCTTTAGGTGACGCCGCTTCTTCTGTATTAATCATTTCATCTTCTAATATTCCTAAAAGCTCTAATCTTTCATTGGTAGGAATTCCATTCTCATCCCAACCTCTAGCTTCGTAATACTTTGGAAGCAATTCATCAAGCTTATGTGTCCAACCCTTTGACGGACCTTCTGATATAGGTTCCTTTAATAATCTACTTGGCAGCTTATCTTGGTCACTTCCGATTCCAGCCTTAAGATTGAAGATTTTTTCTACGTTCCATATTCTTTCCCCAGCCTGAAGTATTGATTCTGCAGTATAATCTGTTCCACAAACTGAATTATAAAGCTTACTATAATCTTCTGCATTCAAAGCAAAAGAAGTAAATAAGCATAAACCTAAAGAGTCAATAGATGCAGTTAAGTCCTGGAAAACCTTGGCCCACTCAGCTTTACCTTCTAATGAAAATCTATCCAATTTTTCAGGAAGTCCTAGTATTTCAGGAGAAATTAAATATCCTCTAACATGACAGCCACCTCTATTTGATGTTGCATACTGAAGTCCATGACCCTGTATTCCTCTTGGGTCATAAGCAGGCAATTCAAGTTTCTTGACAGTCATTGACAGGTCACTTGCGCCATACATTTCTGTAAATCTATAGGAACCTTCAGCCATTTTATCTCCAAGACCTTCTCTTTTACCCATTTTCTTTGTCCATTCAATAATTGCATCAGCACTTCCAAACTGCAAAGGTAATCCTTCTAATTCATCATCTTTAATAAATCCTTTTTCATATAATTCCATTGCAGCAGCTATTGTAGCTCCAGCAGAAATGGTATCCAATCCCATTTCATTACACCAATAGTTTGCTTTTATGATAGCTCCCAGGTCTGATACTCCACAGTCTGAACCAAATGCCCAAACAGTTTCATACTCTGGTCCTCCACCTTCAATGTCATCAACTTTACAATACCTACCACAAGCTATTGGACATCTGTAGCATGGATCCTTTTTAACTAAATATTTTTCAGCTAGTGTTTCTCCACTTATATCCTCTGCCTGATCAAAGTATGATTTTTGGAAATTATTTGTGGGAAATACTCCATTCTCATTAATAATATTTACCAAAACTGCTGTACCATAGGTTGGTAATCCCTGACCAGTAACCCCATTTTCTCTTATCTTTTTAATACTATCAGAGAATACTTCTTTTAATTTCTCAGCGTCATATATATCAACCTTACCTGTTCCCCTTACAGTAATAGCCTTGAGGTTCTTTGATCCCATAACAGCACCAACACCTGATCGTCCTGCTGCTCTATGATAATCATTCATAATAGCAGCAATTCTGGATAAATTCTCACCTGCAGGTCCAATGGTTAACACTCTAGCTTTTTCAGGTATTTCTTCTTTTAGTTTATCTGTTGTTTCTGATACAGTTTTGCCCCATAGGTGTGAAGCATCTTTAATTTCCACCTTATCATCCTCAATTGCTATGTATACAGGTTTATCTGCTTTATTTTCTACTATAATAGCATCATATCCAGCTGATTTAAGTTCTGCTCCCCAGTATCCACCAGAATTTGAACATGCTACTGTTTCTGATAAAGGTGATTTAGTAACTACCATATATCTTCCACCTGTAGGAGTTGGAGTTCCAGTTAGTGGTCCTGAAATTATAATCATCTTATTTTCTGGACTTAAAGCGTCGATAGTTGGATCAACTTCTTCACTTAATATTTTTGTTCCAAGTCCACGTCCACCCAAATACTTTTTAGCCTTTTCTAAATCCAGCTTTTCTACTTTGCAAGACTTTTCTTTAAGATCTACTCTTAATATTTTTCCAGTATAACCGTACATACAATCCCTCCTTATATTTTGCTTGCTTATATAAAATGCAAAATATGTGCCAGTAAAAGGAGTATCGATTTAAATAGTAATTAGTTAGCCCTATTAACTTATGTTCCATTTTGCTGCAAATAGCAGGTAATCTATGTTCAAAGAATTTAAAATTATGTGATAATTGCCTTAAAAATCAAAAAAAGCTCTCTCTTTCAGCTTTATCTAACACTATAAAAAGAAAGTTTTGTTCCGATTTGGAACAGAAAACAGCATACTCGATTGTTCTATTTTGGCATACTGTTCGAAATTGGAACGATGTAGATGTCAGTTAAACGACGACTTCCGAAAGTCGACAACCCTTTCCACAAGGCTATAAAGAGAGCCAACCACTGTTGTGTAAACTTCCGTAGTTAAGATAATATAGAACCTACTCCTAATCCTAAACCGCCAAGAATAACACCATTACTTATCGTCTTTTTATCATAAGCTTAGCTCCTAGGGGACCTAAGACTACAGATATAATTGTATTATAAGACGTATACAAAATTGGTGCTAGTATCCAATTTGTTATCAAATCACTTTCCCCGACTGTTAAGGCGGTTACAGATATATACGCTTATTGCTGCTAATAAAGCCATTATCACATTACCTAATACTTTTGACAAATTAAACTGCTGTGGAAACAAAGCCCCAGTTTCAGCTATCATTGCTGTTAAAGCTCCAAACAGAAAAAATGATACAATTAAATCTATTATTGTAGTTAGAAACTTCCTTCTATCTCTTACTAAATTGTTGTGAAACTTTATCTAACTTTCTTACTCTATCTCCACTTCTAGAAGTGGGAGTATTATAATCAAGTGAGATAAAATTTATTAAAATTAATTTGAAAAAAGTTTTAAAGATATTTTAATGGGTATACTAGTAAATGACATTAAAAATTATTATCATTTGTTTGGCTATTAAACAATATACCATATTATGAAATTAGGAGGTAAAATCGATGAAAATAATTGTTATAGGTTGCACACATGCCGGAACAGCAGCAATATTAAATTCAAAAAAATTGTATCCTGATGCTGAAATTACTGTATATGAGAGAAACGACAATATATCTTTCTTATCTTGCGGTATTGCACTTTATGTTGGTGGGATAGTTAAAGATCCTAAGGGATTATTTTACTCTTCACCGGAACAATTAGCAGAATTAGGTGTAAAAACTAAAATGCTCCATGATGTATTAGACGTTGACACTGACAATAAAAAGATTAGGGTTCGTAATTTAGAAACCAATGAAGAGTTTGAAGATAACTTTGATAAACTAATTGTAACTACTGGTTCGTGGCCCATTGTTCCTCCAATAAAGGGAATAGATCTTGAAAATATATTGTTATCAAAGAATTTTTCCCATTCAAATACAATTATCGAAAAATCAAAGAATGCAAAAAATATTGTAGTTGTAGGTGCAGGGTATATAGGCGTTGAGCTGGTAGAAGCTTTTGAAATGAATGGCAAAAATGTTACATTGATTGATATGGAAAATCGCATTTTGGCTAAGTATTTAGACAAAGAGTTTACAGATGTAGCAGAAAAAGCTTTTAGGAGTCATGGTGTAAAGCTTGCTTTAGGAGAGACAGTAACTAAATTTGAAGGAAATAACGGAAAGGTTTCAAAGGTTATAACTAATAAGGGCGAATATGAAGCAGATTTAGTAATATTGTGCATTGGATTTAAACCAAATACATCTCTTTTAAAGGGACAAATTGATATGCTTGATAATGGAGCTATCATAGTAGATGAATATATGCGTACAAGCAAAAAAGATGTGTTTGCGGCTGGTGACTGTTGTTCAGTTATCTATAATCCAACTGAAGAACATAGATATATTCCTTTAGCTACAAATGCAGTTCGTATGGGCACGTTAGTTGCTAAAAATCTGGTAAAACCAACTACAAAATATATGGGAACTCAGGGAACCTCTGGAATTAAGATTTATGAGTATAATATTGCTTCCACAGGACTTACTGAGGAGTCAGCTAAAGAAAAGGGATTTGATTATAAGACGGTAACAGTTAAAGATAATTATCGACCAGAGTTTATGCCTACCTATGATTCTGTCACATTGAAAGTTGTATATGAAAAAAATTCAAAGAGAATCTTAGGAGCACAAATTATTTCAAAGACAGATTTAACTCAATCAATAAATACAATGTCTGTAGTTATTCAAAATAAAATGACTATAGATGAACTGGCCTTTGTTGATTTCTTCTTCCAACCACATTTTAATAAACCATGGAATCTACTAAATTTAGCTGGATTAAATGCTGAATAATTAAAGTTAGATTATTGAAAAGATACATCTAGTACTTTATTTAGTAGTAGAGGCACAATATTGTGCCTCTATCTTAATGATTTCAGAAATAATTTCGTATCTCAGGTAATAGGTATGGGCAAAGCTTTCAAATTCATACCTTGAAAAACATTCATCTTCCAGAATTCTATGAAATGTTTCTATACGAGTATTTTTATTAGGTATAGCATGTAGAATATCTTTTTTGCTTTCCCTTCATTTGGACAACCTTCTGTTAGTTTTTATTTTACTAAACTAGTGTGCGATTGTCCAAAACAGTTAAGAGCTTAAGAGGATTGGTTAAAATAAACTAGACAAAAAAATAAGGTCATGTAAACTAATTTTAAGGCAATGGTCTAACCTATTAGAACTCCTTATTTGGAGCATAAATCCTAACAATACTGCAAAAGTAATTGTAAAAATTTTTAATGAAGATTTTATTTTTTTAGCTTTTAAGGTATTGATTTTTTCACCTGTATCATATAGCTTAGTAATTGTTTTAAATATCTTATGTTCATTCTATCAGCATCTTTTTTATGTTTGTTTTCCGCAGAACTATTATAAAAAGGATGCTTTTATTATGCAAATTTTTTCTCTATAATTTCCAGTAAAGATATGAATTTTTTAATTTTAATTTCACTATAAATCCTGGTGCCCCACAATTAGGACATGTAGAGTTTAATTTTAAAATTAGGTCATGAGTTGCTTTTTCAATATTTTTCATTCTTGTAGGATTTGCATGAGCTCTCACATCAGTTTCAATAAAAACTTTACCTGTACGAGAATTTGATAAACACCATTTGAATGCTTCCTCCAACTTTTCCATCACGCACCATTATTTTCTTTTAGAAGGGAAAAATTTGTTTAAGATTAAAATACCTATAATTGATAATAACAATACAAATGAAAATACACTATCAAAATTCCCAAATAGATCTTTTAATATACCTGATGTTGAAACACCAAGTATGGCTCCAATTCCATATGCAGAAAAAATAACACCATAATTTTCGCTATAATATTTCGTTCCATACATAGTAAGCGTTGCTGTTGGTGCAATAGCTAACCAGCCTCCTAAATTAAACCAATACAGAGAAAATGCAATACTATATAAAGCAAAACTACCTTCACCTGATACTAACATGAATAATGTTGCAAAAATAATTAATATATACGAAGTAAGCATTGCATTTTTGGGAGACAATTTATCAGTTAGCCATCCAAAAAATGGTCTTCCAATTCCATTAAATACTGCGAAGAGAGACATGAGAATTGCAACTCTCTTAGGATCTAGTTTGATCAGCTCTACCCCAACACCACTTGTTATTCCTATTAATGTTAAGCCAATCATTGTTCCAATAAGGAAACATAAATACAAACCTTTAAAACTTTTCAATTTTAACATATCTTTAGTATCAACATCAGCACATGAATTTCCTTTATGGGATGAATTCACTAAACTGTTATTGGAAGTTTTTACTGGGTATCTAAAAGGTAGCGAAAGTAATATTATTATACTGAGAAAAGAGATTCCCAATACTTTAAAAGCAGTCAAAATACCATACATTTCTATTAATTTTCTGGCTACTGGTGCCGTTATAAAAGGTGATAAACCAAAACCGATTAATACCAGTCCAACCATAAGCCCTTTCTTTTCTGGAAACCACTTTGATACAACTGACAATGGTACACCATAAACTATTCCTACACCACTACCAGTAATCAAGCCGTAAGTTATCGTTAAGATGTATATATTCGTAGCAAATCCTGATAGAATCCAACCTCCCCCAACCAATAATCCACCAACGATAATTATTGTTCTTGGATTAAAGCGATCTAAGAATTTTCCTGCAATCACCATTGTAATTGCATAAAATAATAAAGAAACCATATATGGAAATCCACTCATGGTTGATCCTATATCAAATAGCTTCTCAATGGGGGATCTAAAGATGCTCCATGAATAAACTGTACCTAAGCACATCATTATGGCTATCCCAAATATTACGTATAGCCATCTTCCCCTTGCATCTGTTTCATGTTTTGCCAATACGCTTTTCTGCATTCTTATCAACTCCATTCTCTATCATATTTTGATATCATTGACTCGTCTTTCTTTAAATTGGTTATCAATAAATCCTTTTTTGAGGGTACTTAATACTAAGAATTCTAGCTGCTATTAAACCTGCACTTTTCCCGTCATCTATTACTGCTGTAGCAACTGGTACCCCCATAGGCATTTGTAATATCGATAGTAATGAATCGATACCGTCCCTAAAATATTTACCATTGCACACGAAGATATTAATTTAGATGATTCTAACAACATTCCGGTATGCTTTTTCAAATTCCTTTACAAGATTGAGGTTGTAATTTTTTAAATTTTGTAATTTTCATCTCATCATCTTCTTACATATACTCAATTAAACAAAAAAACCAATAACAATATACTCATTAAATGAGTTATTACTATTGGTTTACGTCAAGACTGGTTAAAATACCTTTCTTTCGTCTACCAAACCTATACTATTTTAGTTTTTCTTCAATATTTTCATCAACAACTATTGTTATTATTTTCTCACCAGTTCTAGTACTAACATCTGAATAAATACTGATTATATTCAAATCTATAACAGATTTAATTGCCATTTCAAAGCTTTCTCTAGCATTTTCAAATAGAGCCGTTCTGACTCTCTTAATTAATTCTACACCTTCCTTATTTTGAGAAAGCGCTCTTTCAGCTTGACTTAAAAATCCTTGAAGTCTAATAATAATTAAATCTTGAAATATAATTGTACGAATCTTTCGAGGTCCCCTCCCCATAAATTCGACTTCAAATTTGCTAATTGCTTCGCTAATTTTAGCTTCAATCTGCCCCTTTGTCATGTGAAGTCCCCCCCTAACGGCTAATATTCCCAAACTTAGACAACTTATTGATAGGATTATTCACTAAGACATTTTTGATTTCTATTATTTATATAGATAAATTCTCTTTCAATTATAGTAACATTATATTTCTATTGAAAAATCAATTTGATTTGCATATTTCAAAATAATATCAATTTATTTTTATTAATTTTAACACATCTATAACTGCCATTTCAAGTGATTTTTGCAGCTATTTTAACACTATCGTTTGTTATTTTGCCTAATTTTCTAATTGTATTCATAACTGTTTTATTAGTTAAATCAATAGAATCAACAGCACTAAATATTGTAGCTAATGTATTTATGACAATTTATCTTGCTCTAAAAGCTTTTTTATTGCTTCTACCACTGCCGGGTCAAACTGTTTCCCAGAACAACGACTTAGTTCCTCTTTCACCCACTTTGTGGAAAACGCCTTACGATAAGGTCTGTCCGATTGCATGGCGTCATAAGAATCCACCACCCTGATGATCCGGGCCAAAAGAGGTATCTCTTCACCAGCGATGCCTTCCGGATAACCACCGCCATCATAGTCTTCGTGATGGTAAAGAACCGCTTCAACTACTTCTTGGGGGAAATTTGCCGGTTCCAGGATCTTTTCTCCCACCCTCGGATGAGTCCGTATTTCTTTTTCTTCTTCTGGTGTAAGCTTGCCTGTCTTGAGCAGTATATATTCCCTTACCCCCACCTTTCCTATATCATGTAAGAGCCCTCCTATATAAACCATTTCCTGCTCATTATCAGAAAGCCCCATTTCTTTAGCTACATCCTTAGACCACAATGCTACCCGCAATGAATGGCCCTGCGTATACTTATCTTTTGCTTCTAACGCTGCAGCCAGTGCATTTACAACGTTCATGTAATATTCCCGCAACGATTCGTAAAGCTGTGCGTTCTCTATTGCCAGACCTACTTGACTGGCTATGATCGACAGGTAACCAACCTCATTTTCTTTCCGGTTCAGAGTGAAAGGCGTGTATACTATCAGTACACCCAGCATCTTTCCCCTTGCCTGGACGGGAATCACGGCAACCGAACGTATATCCTTGTCATAATATGGTAGGCTCAAAGAACGGTCGTGCTTTGTCAAATCTTCTATTACCAGTGGTTGTGCTGTTTTCATAACCTCACCTAAGATCGTACCTTCTACTTGCACTTGCACAGCTTTTTCCTGCGATTCCTTGCTGAATCCCAGGCTCCCCTTCAGAACAATTTCTCCTGTTTTTTTATCGCGCAGCCCCAGCGCACACCACTTCACACCTACGACTTCCTTAAGGCTTTTCAACGTAGATTCGATGATCACATCCATTTCTAAACTGGAAGATATCTTCTGTCCTATTTCAATAAGTTTCCTGAGCATCGCCGCGTTTTCCTCTTGACCACGATCAATAGCAAGATCAAGGCTTTCACGAAGGACACTCAAAAAATGAGCTTCATCTTCACTGAACTCTAAGCCTTTAGTTTTATCGTCCAATGTCACCCCTCCTCTCATAATCTTCATAACCGCATCAATGACACCTTTACCGCTTTAATCTGGGAAGCCTTAAAAAAACTTGACCTGGGTCCATTTAAGGCAATTGAAGCCCATATTATTACGATGGGTCTAAAAAAAAGCGGTTTTTCCCTTGTCTTTTTGCTTGATATAAGGACTGATCTGCCCTTTCAAGCAAGGAATCAACAGAATCACTGTTTTTCGCTAAGGCTATACCCAGGCTGGCGGTAACTTTGCGATGTGGGAAAGGATACATCTCTATAGATTTTCGTATTCTTTCTGCAACTGCAATAGTGCCTTCTTCTTTTGTTCCAGGAAGAATAACTACAAACTCCTCGCCTCCGTAACGCCCCACAATATCCACAGTCCTGATGGAGTTTTTTATTATATCTGCCGTCTTCTGCAGCACCACATCGCCGGCTACATGACCAAAGGTATCATTGTAACTCTTAAAGTTATCGATATCCAGGAAAATAACCACCAAAGGGATCCCATATCTGACTGTTCTTTCAAGCTCATTAACCAGTAAGTTACGCAGTGCACGTTTATTAAAGAAACCGGTCAAAAAGTCGGTTTCAGCTTCTCTTTCCAGGCGGCTTATAAGCTTTGCGTTAGCCAAAGCTGTCGCAGCAAAGTTCGCATATATCTGCAGGTTTCTGATATCGCTGTCATGCATTGAATCAGGGGAAAACACTATGCCTAACATGCCAACAGCGCCTAAAGAAGTCCATAAAGGATAAACCATGGCTTTATTCCGGGAATCAACCTCCAAATCGGCAAAACCTGGTAAGGTCATTAATTCATCAATACTCAGAAATGACGGCTCAACCTTTGAAAAAACCTTCTCAATCAACGGCTGAACCATCGACAATTCTTTCTCTATTAAAATGTGGCAGTGGTCACCTTTAGCCTGCGCTATCCTGATTTTATCACCCTCTCTAAGGCCAACAAAACCCAGATCTGCCTTATATATTATGAGCAAAGAGTTCATTATAAGGTCCATAACCTTGTCCAGTTCGACGGTCGAAGTCAACAGGCGGCTGATTTCATAAATGCTGTTCAGTTCAAGTCGTCGTAATCCTAATAGATTTTTTTCCAGAATGGACTTAAGAACCTCATTGATGGTCTGGTAAATACTATATGATTTGGTGATGAAAGCATTTTCTTCCTCACCGCCCACCTGGGTTCTTATCCTGGTAGAAGTAATGATAAGGAAACCTATCTTTTGTGCGTATGTGCCTAGGCGGTACGCATAAAGTCTAATCCCATAAGGACAAGTAAATATGCCTTTATCTTCTAACGAGCCCAGGATGTTCTTATAAAAACTGATGCACTTTTCGTTGCAGATTTTTTTCCTTTATTTACCTTCAGACATAATTCAACGTCTCGACTGAATTGGGAAAAAGAGCCGCCATTTATATCAAAAATGTAAATATTTGCATCCATCACCTTGGCTAGAGTATCCTGAAAATCCTGCCAGTATTTCAACGAAACACTGAGTAAAAGGTTTGTTGGCATTTAGTAGCACCTCATCTCAACATATTTGTTCTTTCTAATTTGCCAAGAATATTTATTCCATTTGGGGTAATCTCATACTCCCTAAGATCCTTGTTGTGGTCGATTCCACGAGCTTTAAGAATTCCAAGAACTTTTTTTATTCTTGAATCATCTTCCACGTACCGCAAAATGATTATATTATCGGTCATTAAAGATATTTGAGCTTTAGTTACTACAACCGGTGAAAAGATGTCTTCGCTAAGTACCGTAAATATGGTAGTTATATGCTGCCTTTTGAGCTGCTGTCCTATCGCCCATAGATAATCTTTATACTTTTGAATATCAGAAACGCTGCTTTCAAAAGAAGATATACTGTCAATGACAACCCTCTCCACCTTCTTTTTCTTGACCATGTCTAGTATTTCAAAAGCGTGCTTATCTACGTCCAGTTCTATGGGAGAAATAAACTTGATATCGAGTCGACCATCTGCCAGATATCTATCTAGCTCCCATCCCAGTTGACGGGCGTTATCCTTAAGTTGAGTAATAGGCTCTTCAAAAGAAAGGTATAGTCCCTTTTCACCTTTTTCAGCCCCATCCAGTAAGAATTTAAGAGCAAGCGCGGTTTTGCCCGTGCCTGTACCTCCGGAAATGAGCGTAACAGTCCCTTCTTTTAATCCGCCACACATCATTTCGTCTAGGCCTGTGATTCCAAATCCTTTTTTTGCCGTCCTGACCTCATATTGGAGTTCTTTACCCTCCGGCTTTATCCTTGGGTACACCTTTATTCCCGCAGAGCTAATTTGAAAAAGGTGCTCTCCCTGTTCAAAATTGGTCCCCCTCATCTTCAGAATACGCAAATACCTTTTTTGAAATCGCTTTTCTTCCTGACCGTAAAGATGGAAAATCCCATCAGCAATGGCAAATTCACTTAAGAGTGTCAGTTCTTTTTCTTCATACTCACCTATTAGAAATACAGTAACCTCCCATATCGATAAAGCAGCAGCCAGATCAAAAACAAAAGCCTTAAAAGTTTTCTCGTCAGGAAAGATGTCTCTTATGGCCTTGAAACTGTCGATTACAAGTATATTGGGTTGATGTCTTTTAATCATTTCAATCAGATATCCAAGAACCTTGTCCGTGCCCTGTTTGCGCAGAACAGCTCCCAGATCACCGTAAATGAACTTGTCTCCCAGGAAATCGTCCGAAAAAAACTCAAACTCCTGCAAATGCCTTACCATCTTTAATTGTGATTCAGATATAGTGGTCAGGTATAAACTTTTAAGACCGTTCCTAGCGCTGTTAAATATAATGTTTTGAACAAATATCGTTTTTCCGCTGCCTGGAGAACCGGAAACGATATTTAGCGAATATACAGGTATACCGCCATCAAGAATACTATCAAGATTCTTTATGCCTGTTTTCAATTTATCCATCTCTTATTCCTCCCTCAATCGTAATGAAATATCTTCGAATTCTTCATCAAGTTTCTTGGTTATTTTTTCCGTTTTTTCATAACCAATGAGCTTGGCCAGAATTTCCACATACCTGATAATAAACTTCATGAACATATCATCAACTGGAAGGTCTGGGTTTTTCTTTATACTGGCTGCTATTTCTGCACACGATATCCTGCCCTCATCGTATTGTAGCAGTTCTATTTCCCTATACTCCGCAGAAAGATCCCACACAACCCTTTCCACCAAAAGTTTCACAGAAAACGCCCCAAGGTATTTCTCTGTCGCAACCAACATCTCTCCCAGCAAATTTTCATATCGCTCGATCTTCTTTTTGACGAGTTTACACAAAATTATCCCTCCAAACTTATTTTATTATAGCCCAGCAGCTTGTGCTATGCTAACTTCTGTTGTCTGGGCACCGCGATGGCCTTCCCAAATAGTAACCCTGCCCGTAGCGGATACCTGCGTTGTGCAATATTTTAGCTATTTCACGGTTTTCTATATATTCGGCTACTACCTCTATCGAAAGCCTTTGCAAAAGTTTTGCCATATTTTCTACTATCATTCTTGAACGTCCACTCCTAGTTATATCACGCACCAACGAACCCTCAATCTTTGCAAAATAGCAGTCAAAGTACCTAAGATAAAGGAATGAAGAAAAACCGCTTCCAAAATCATCTATTGCCAGCCGCACTCTGAGTTCTGTTAGCTCCTTGGCAAAAGTGTATACAGCATTGATATCCCTCACAGTCTCTCGTTCTGTAATTTCAGCCACAATTTCTTCTGGATTAACTCCATAGCGATCAATTATATCGGCTAAGAACCGTATAGTATCTCTGTTTTCTACTTCACGCATAGAAAAATTAATAAAGAAAAGTTTATCTTTTGCCCAAGAGCTATTTTTTTCTTTCATGGCCTGTTCTATGACTCTTTTACCAATTTCTTGCATAAAACCAAATTGTTCTGCTGCATCAATAAAAAGCCCGGCAGAAAGAAAATTTTCTCCTCTCTTCACGCGGGCAAGCACTTCGTAAGCCATAGTCTCGCCAGTCTCCAAATCTATAATTGGCTGATAGAAGGGAACTATATCATCTTTCGAACTTAGAGCTTCCCGCAAAATAAGAATTCTCTCGTGAGCCACAGTAGGATTTATATTCTCGTTAGCCGCATCTACAGTCTGTACCTGGTTCCTTCCTTTCCTCTTGGCGGTTACATAAGCAATCTCGGCAGCTAACATAAGGTCATATAGCGCTTGTCCATGGTGAGGGTACGAAGCAACACCAATACTACTTGTAACAAAAATGCCGTCATCACCCAAAAGATTAATTTCCAGCTCAGCAATACTTTTGCATAGAACCTTTGCCTTTGCCAGTGCTTCAGCTGATCCCATATCCATTAGTATAATCCCAAATTCATCATCACCTATGCGCGCAACTGCAAAGGCATCCGTGAATAACTTCTCCAAATAGTCAGCCACAGTTTTAAGTACAATATCTCCTACGATATATCCATAAACATCGTTAATGAGCCTTAAATTGTCAATATCTATATAGTATAAAGAAAATTCCTTTTTTGTATTTTTTGCAAATTCGATTGCCTGATGCAGTTTTTCCTCAAACTTACGGCGGATCATAAGGCCTGTAAGAACATCTACTGTTGAAAGCATTCGCAAATTGTTGAGTTTTTCTCCCTCGTATCCCCAAAACTGCAGGCCAAAGTCAATAAACAACGATTTAGCACCGTACTTTAAGCTGGTGTTAGTATAATATTGTAGACACAAAAATCCGAACGCTATAAAATATAAATAATAAAGGAAGGATGTGTCTACACAATGACAAAAGGTAAAAAAAGATATACAAAAGAGTTTAAAGATACTGTAGTAGAGCTTTATAATACAGGTAAATCTCTTGGCGAATTAAGTAGTGAATATGGCATATCAAAATCAACTATAGCAGGCTGGGTTAAAAAAGCTAAACCTGTAAAAATAAATAATAGTGAAACAGTTACTACAGCAGAGTATGAAGCAATGCTAAAGAAGATGGCAAGACTCGAGGAGGAAAATGAAATATTAAAAAAGGCTATGGCCATATTCGCGAAGAAGTAAGTAGTATATTTAAATTCATATATGATAATAAAGATAACCACGATATTACACTTATGTGTAAGGTCCTGAAAGTATCTAGAAGCTCCTATTATAAATATCTTAATAAAAAAGAAAGCAAAAGAAGTATTGAAAATAAATATATCAAAGAAAAAATACTTGAGATTTATGAAGATAGTAAAAAAAGGTATGGTGCTCCTAAAATTAACGAAAAACTGAAGGAGGAAAATATACATATAAGTCTTAAAAGAACTCAAAGACTTATGAAAGAGCTAGGTATAAAATCCATTATCTGCAAGAAATTCAAACCTATACCTTCAAGAAATAAAATAGATAATAAGAAAAATGTTCTAAATAGAGATTTCTCTACAAACAATATTAATCAAAAATGGGTTACTGATATTACATATATTTATACCATTAAAGATGGTTGGTGTTATCTTTCTTCAGTTATGGATCTTTATAGTAAAAAGATAGTAGGTCATGCTATGAGCAAAAATATTGATGCTGAGCTTGCTATAAAAGCTGTAGAGAATGCATATATCTCTCAAAGACCCAAAGACACATTAATTCTTCATAGTGATCTTGGTAGTCAATATACAAGTTTAGAATTCAAAGAATATATATCAAAACTTCCTATAATACATTCCTTTAGTGGTAAGGGTAACCCCTATGATAATGCATGCATAGAGTCTTTTCATGCCTCACTAAAGAAAGAAGAAGTAAATCTTGTTAAGTATTATGACTTTAACACAGCTAAATTAGCTATATTTGAGTATATAGAGTCTTGGTATAATAGAAAAAGAATACATAGTGCTATTGGTTATATTACACCTCAGCTGTGTGAAGATATGGCTAAAAAATCTGCATAATTTGTTCGATAAAATGTGTCTACTATATTGACATAAATCCAAGCTTTGTAGTTCTTTCTTCGAAAATTGGTAAACTAAAGCTAGTTCGTCGCACCAACGTTCGAATAAAGAACCATAAATTTTTATCAGCTGCTCCATTGGTATTTCTGTAGCACCCAATTTTCTTCCAAATTCTATACGCCGCTTTAAGAGTTCCTTGTCATGGTTCCCGGCAAACAAATCCAACAAATCGCTCACTGCTTCCCTCAATTCCACCTCGTTTACTTCTTGCCCTGCCTGCTCCAATAAGGCTCGAAACCGGTCGACGTATTCTTGCGTCAGCCTGCCAGTAATTTCTTTCAAATTCATCAAGTCCAACTTCTCAGTTTGGGAGGTTAGTTCTTCAAATAGCTCTAACACTCCATTTGAAAATCTCACAAACATTCACTCCTTATCATATCTATCAAATACTAAATATTAGTCCTTTTTTCTCTTTTTCACTGCAAGATCTACTATCCTTTTAAGCATACCTCTTCACTTATTTTTGCATTCCAGCTGGCTGTAAAAGACGAGGCTGTTCTTGCCTTTGACTTTAGCCTCGTACATCGCAGCGTCTGCAAATTCTATAATCTCATCGCTATTTAAAGGGCGATCATCCGGATATACTGACGCCCCTATACTGGCGGTAATTTTAATATTGTGTTTTGTAAATACTCCATCTTCTATCTGATTTCTTATCCTCTCAAGAGGCTTTTTTGCTCCTGCACCGTCTGTTTTCGGTAACAAAATCAAAAACTCCTCTCCTCCAAACCTCATAACTACATCTCCATCCCTCAGACTCTTTCTGATTACACTACTTATTTCTTGTAGAAGTTGGTCTCCTACTATATGGCCGAAACTGTCATTGACATTTTTGAAATTGTCGATATCAAGCACTGCCACAGTAATTGGTGTTTTTGTTTCCTGAGCATTCGCCCACATCCTTGAAAACATTTTTTCAATGGCTAACTTGTTATAAAGACCTGTCAGATGATCCTTTTGGATATTCTCCTTTAAGGCCAAAAGCAGGGCATCAGTTGCAATAAGTATCTGGGCAAGGAATTCCGTGGCCCTTTCTATATATATCCACTGGACCATATCATTGTCATTTTTTATATTAAGCACATCTTTTAAAACCTGATTATGGAGGTCTAAGAGATTTGCCGCTTGGGCGGTCGACTCGTCCGTCAGTTTTATCAGATTTTGATATGCCTCAAACAACACATCGTCATGACCTCCATTTAAAATGTATTTGGAAAGCCAGTTTTTATACTCTGCAACCAAAAGTTTTAGGTCCATTAAAGCCCATTCCCTCCCCTCACTATTAAAACACTTACGTCATCTTCTTGAATTGCAAACTCCTGCAACATCTTTTTCGCTGCATCCTCAGCCTTCATCGTCTTAAGCCATTTCATGTCAACCGGCTGAATAAACCGTTTTTTTATGCCGTCAGTACATACAATTAAAACAAAACCTGCCGGTAAAATTTCTTTAAATGTTTTTAGTCTAACAAGTGTTTTTCCAACAACTCCGTGCACTCCACTTAAATTTCTTACAGAATCGGAAAGCAAAAGGTAGCCTCTTATATTGCCAACATTTACATACTCCATCCTGCCTTCAGAAATAACTGCTAAAAAAGCTGCACAGCCGCGTGTGCCCAATAATATTTTTTCAAGTCCAGCATATATTTTTTCAATATGTGTTTCATGAGAATTTTTTACGTATAACTCAATCTCCTTCGCAACTACTCCAGCCCTTTTGCCGTGGCCAAGGACATCCGCAACAAACAAAAAATATTTGTCTTCCATCTCTTTGTAAAAACAAATATCCCCATTGTCTTCCTCCAAATAATGCGGTTTTGAAGCTGTTCCGACCTGAAGGATAATTCCTTTTTTATTACACTGCTGCGAAAGATTTAACACTGCCTTAACAATCATTCCACCGCCCGGTTTTTGTTCAATATATAGTTTGTCGCAGTTTTTTTTAATAACATCCAGCCCTATTCCAAGACCGCTTTTTGATTTAGTAATTATACCTTCACGATTTGCCCTGCCTTCATCCTCGGCAGAAATTATCAACTTGTACCCTTCTCTTTTTACAGTAACAAAGCCTTTTCCACCGTATTTTAAAATATTAGTGGCAAGTTCCATTGCCACTAAAGCCACAAGATGCACCGAAGGTATGTTCGGATAATTTTTTTGCAAATATTTATTGATTTTATGCTCTAATATGAACAGGTCCGCCTCCATCTCAATATCAAACTTCAGGCCTACGCTCAAAATCCACGCCTCCTCTTTTCCACCACCACTACAGTCCCCTTATCTACTTCAGAATTTATATAGAAGCTATCCATAAGTCTTCTAATACCAGACAAACCTAAACCTAGACTCCTTTCAGATGTCGTATAACCTCTAACTATGGCTCGTTCCACATTTTCTATACCGGGACCTCTGTCATATGCAAGAATTTCTATTATTATATCTTTATCTGGCCCCGTTTCTTTCTTTTTTATACAAATATGACCTTTTTTTGCATACCTGTATATATTTCTTGCAAGTTCCGATACGGCTGTAGCTATTTTTGTTACATCGGCAAGCGAAAAATTGTTTTTTTGGGCAAAGCTTTTTGCCATCTGTCTGGAAACGGTTATGTCATTTTCATCTTTTATATTCAAAACTATATCGTAATCGCGAACATTTATATCAATATCATTAAACTTTTCATCAATCATCTTCATCACTCCATCGCAAAAAGCAAAGTCAGACATTTAATCTAGTCGGTTCAGTATATCAATAGCGCTTTCCAAGCTATTTGCTGTAAAAACATCATTCAGCTTTATACCCATCTGTGCAAGAGTAAGCGCCACCTGTGGTTGAATTTTGCAAATTACTGTATAGCACCCCATAGCTTTGGCCATACCAGCAGTCTCCGAAAGCACAAATGATATGTAGCTATCTATTACATCTACCATGCTGACATCTATAATTATTCCACGTATATTTCTCTCGCTTATTTCATTTAGCAGCTGCATCTGGAGTTTTTCTATTGTGTCATCGTCCAATTCAATCTGTATGGAGACAATCAGATAATCGTAAAGCTTTATTGTCGGTATAATCTTATTTTTCATCTGCATTCCCTCTTTTTTGGTTAGGCTGTTTTTTTTCAGTGTCTTTAGAAAACTCTCTTATAGCGTATTTAAGGGCACTTTCCAGGTCCCTCTTTATAATAACCATATTAAAATCTATGCTGAGTTTTACAAGGGTATGGGCTATCTCCGGCTTTATGCCCGTCAAAATAACATCGCTGCCAAGAAGTTTCACAGCGGAAAACATTTCGATTAAAAATTCTCCTACAATCGTATCTATCATAGACACGCCAGTCACATCGACAATTACGACTTTAGCTCTGGTGTCGGCGATGCTTTCAAGAAGTTTTTCGGCCATGTTCTGCGCCCTCTGACTGTCAAGTGTGCCAATAACAGGGACAAGAATCACATCCTGCCACAACCGTATAATCGGGGTGGCAAGTTCAGCAAGTACATCATGGAGTTCTGCTATCCTCATCTGATTTGCATAATTCTTTTTCCCGAGCACTTCTATGATTGCCTTATAAGCATCAACTGCGGGAAAATTATCTATCTTCTTATATAAAAGCCCTATACCGTCCGACACTTCCTTTTCACTTATACGATCTAGAAGATTGGAAATGGGGGTTTTTAATTTTTCTTTTAAATCTGCTTTTCCGCAAACTTCGGCAAAGTCTACCAGAAAATCTTCCCACGCTTTCTTTTGTTCATCCTCTTTTGCCAATTCCTGCACAAGTTCACCGAGCCTTGAAATTACAATATTTTTCATGATTAACAAAACCTCCCGTATTCGCAAAATTCGGTTGCACATTTCTGTTATAATTTTATTATATTTCTCACAAAAATCAACAAGTTTTTTGGTTTTGTTTCAGTCAAGTATTAGTTGTCAAATTTTCTATTGCTTAATTTTTTAACCAATAAATGTTATTTTTGAAAGTTTTTTCCTTTGCTTAACCCACCAGGGCATAGTTTACCTAGGAACTTTTTTCTTTTTTTAAAACTATATCTTTAAATATATTTTTTATTGTCTTTCTTCCATTTGTTGTTGATATATTTTTAAAAGGTATACTGCCTTTACGTATCTACGCACACGGTATCCGTTCTTTCCGACGTATTCTTACGCAGCACTCCACATGTGTTTTGATGGAAAAATGATACTGATACGCATTAATATTGATTTTGCGTAAAGATATACCCCCTATATAAAGGTTATGCATCACCTGAAACATTGGGAAAAGATTGAAAATAGGCTGTAAGTTACATTTTACCGTGAGTTGAAACCTACGGCTACTAAAAAAGCAAGTCGGTTAAAACCGACTAAAACCCTTAAGTAAAGGAATTTTAGTACAATATTGGAAAGAACTTAACCGGTTTCAACCCACGGTAACCTCTGAAATGGATATTTACCAATTATTTTCCAACGTTGTGGATAATGCATAGATATAAAGGGGGGCATTGGATTTTCTAATTTATCCCTTAACGCAATAATAATTATATCTTGGTTACTATTTAAGAGTATTGCATCCTTTGGGTTCATATATTATGAGTTAAACTGAAGAAAACTCCTCTTTAGGTTAGCATGTAAAATACAACTTTTTTATCCACAAAACTAATCCTCTGGTCTGACTAGCTCTTTTTCTTTTTCAACTACTTCCTGTTCATATACTGCAATTTTATAATTCAGGCGTTCCAGCGTTTTCTTCATATCTTCAATTCTTTTTAAAAGCTGCTCACGCTGCGCGATTAAGAGTTCTTTTCTTGCCTCAATGGTTTCATCACCCTGTTGAAATAGCTCGACATACTCAATCAATACTTCAATCGGAATTTCCAATTTATTTGTTTTTTTCTCTTGATATATTACCGTAGGACTATTTCCTATTTTTTTGTTGGGAATGCTGGTATTACATCAAATTTGCCAACAATATCTTTAAAAACTTTGTGAAGCATTTCCATTACCCATCACTCTCAATTTATATATTCTTTGCATAATGATAAGCCTGATTCATAGCTGGTGTTCCTGCAATTTCTCCTTTTCCCCAGGCTCCTGTACCATAAATAACTCCTTTTTCTTTTGCACCTGAAAGACAGTCCGTAAATCCTCTAAAACATTCAAGGGTACAATCCAACGCATTTTTGTTTCTAACTGCCGCTGTTATAATAAAATAAAATTCTTTATTTTTTATTTCAGTGTATCTTGCATATGTTCTGTCTATCAGTGTTTTCATCTGTGCATCAATTGAATAAAAATACACTGGTGTTGCCATCACAATCACGTCAGCCTCAATCATCTTTTCAAGAATTTCTGCCATATCATCCGCAATAACACACTTGCCCGTGTTTCTTTTACATCCATCACATGCAATACAATAATTAATTTCTTTATCTCTTAGAAAAATCTTTTCTGCTTGATTACCTGATTCGGTAGCTCCCTTTATAAACTGATCACACAACATATCTGAATTTCCGCCTTTTCTAGGACTTCCTGATAAAACCAATACTTTTTTACTCATTGTATTTATCATCCCCTTCCATATATGTATTTCTGCTATATATATAGCCTATCACTTGGAGTTAACTCTAAGTCAGTAAGTATTTACAACTTATTTTAGAAAAACATGAATCAGAATTTTTCTAACCAATTCATAACATCCTTTTTGGCAGAAGTTACGCATGAACCATGAATTGCTAATCCTTTTAGGACGTTTGCCTTTGGACATAACTTAGCAATTTCTTTTTCAAATCATAGTTGCTATTACTTCTTTATTACCAACTGGCAAATTTACGATTTTTCCACTCGTGTAATTATTACCAGCTCTTGAATAATAAACGATTAAGCTTTTTTCTGCTTTCAGATTTTTCTTTTCGTAAGCGTCAAAGAATAGACGTATAGGAATTAAATATAATACCTGATAAAATTTAATCCAGTAGGAGAATTAACTCTTACTGGATTTGCTCTTTTTAGGTTCAATTTTTAATTTTTTTGGTGTTTCACTGGACTAAGGCAGGAGCTTTAATAAAGATAGTTTATCTTTGTTTTCTAACTCTGATAATTTATCCATTAAATATAATAGATACTTTTCTAGAGCTAAGTGATTAAGCTTTGCTATTTCTATGATATGCTATAAAGCAGTGCACTAGAGTCTGCTCCTTTTAGGGTGCAACAATTAAATCTTCTCCAATATTCTTTAAGATAATAGCTGGATGCTTACCTCCAAACTCACAACCAATATTAAAACCAAACTCCACCCATATTACATTCCCTCTTATTAAAACTAAATTATGTAACATTAGTAGTTTATCAGTCTGTTCTACCTTAAATACTTTTTTCTTAAAATAGTAAGACCCGTCAGTTGAAAGGTTATAATACTTATCTATTAACAACTATATGTCTTACTTATTCTTATTATATGCAAACTTAGTTATTTTGTTAGGAAAAACTGTATCTGGTATAGAGAGTGGAAATTTTTCCATTTCAAAAAATTTAGATTTTCTCTCCAACCACTCTAGATACAGTTTTAACCTTTTTATCTCATTTGTATTACTTATATTTGCATTATCAACTAAATTCAATATACATTTATTAAACATTAGTGATAAATTTATTAGTTATGAATAAATAATGTATTTGTAGCAACTACATCAACTGCTATTATAAAATGATCATCATCTTGTCTATTGATGACAATATCATTTCCAAATCTATCTATAACCACATTGATAAGCGAATTATCAAACTGGAGTTTAACTGTTTCCATATCTCCACTAAACATTCTAAAAAATTTTTTTGAATAATCTGCTAGATTAAAATCTATAGTATCTACACAAACTATTCTTTCATCATCTACCATTTCAATAGCAGCCATTCTATCAACTCTAAAATTACTTATACCATTATACCTTTCATAATATGCTATCATGTAGTAATTATCGTCAGACCATGTTAAAGCGTAAGGACTTGCATAATACCATTCACCATTTCTTCGATATTCGATTTGCTTGTCTAAATTATAGTTAAAGTATTTGAAGCGAATCTGCTTATTTTGCTGAATAGCCTTATGAATTTAATCTACATTTTATGTGTCTTATTACTAAATCTTCTGCAAGAAAACCTTACATCATTCCTGCAGCTAGTAAAAAAGTTTTTTTATAATCATATTTTGTACATATAACATCAAAGCCATATCCCATGTAATCACATCCCAATCAGTTCATTTCATAGCTTTCCAGAATCAACTGTTTTGCGACATCAAGATCTTCATCACTTCTTACTTTAACCTCAATATCACCAGTTCCCCAATGTCCGATATCCTTTACATTTCTGATCATTTCTGGATATTGATTTATGTGATCAATATATTCATTAGGATCAAGTTTCAAATAAAGGTAAATTAAACCTTCTCTTGGTGCGAATGTAACTGTAACGAAATTCTTAATCTTCTTAAATGCAATATAATACTTTGTTTCTTTTTCAAAAACATCGTCACCAAGTGTCATGATATAGTCTTTTAAGTGCTGATATCTTTCAGCCGTTTTTCCGTCAAGGTCTTTTAAATAATCAGAAACACTCTTATACTTATTATCAGATGAATTACTATTAGCAACATAATTAGATTTACTATTTAATGTTGCTTGAGTTGCATTTACTAGTTCAAAAAGTAATAAATCATCATATTTACGATATCTAATTAATTCAATATTTCTATTGATTTGTTTAACAGCATATTCATCATATTTATTGTAATCACCAGCAATGCACAAAAGCCTTGCACCATCCCAATCAATTTTTTCAGACACTTTAGAACCTAGTCTTTTCATTACCAGTAGTTCAAACTCAGCTCTATGATCCAAGAGCCAATCCAAATAATACAATCCTTGATTGATGACATTTTCATTACTAGAACGCTTATACTCCAATATTACTGGTGAATTGTTTTCATCAATACCTAATGAGTCAATCCTTCCACCATGAACTATACCGGTTGAGTATTCTGAAGCAAGAAATCTTATACCAAAAAATTCATCCATATTTTTTTCAATCAGTGTTTGCAATGATTTTTCTAGTTCAACAAACTTAGCTGTCAATTTTTCTGCACTTTCGCCATCTATTCTAAATAGATTAATCTCACCCATATCTATCATATCCTCTCATATAATTACGCTTGTCATTGTCTGTCATTACCTCACCTTAATTCAGCAAAAGTACTCTCAATACCAAAGAGTGCTTTTGCTGTAGTTATTTGTGTCTATCCAACCGCACTGGTTGATACATTATAGATCCATTTTGTTTAAGATATGTCTTAATTTTATAAGTTCATCTTGTGTAAAAGTGATTCCCTTTCCCATTTTTTCACCATCTGGAGCCCATTCCCTAATATCATACTTAGGTTCTCGATTATTCCAACTAATACTCCTTAACTCTTTAGTCCATCCTTTTGGTGATTCTGAAAGTATTCCATAAGTTTCTATGACTTCGTATTTAAAATCTGCCATATCATTTCACCTCTTCTGAATAATTTTCCTCATCTTCCGCAGCAATCCCATGATTTTGATAATTCATTACATACTCAGTTTTTTGTTTATCAGAATAGATAATATCAATAAATTTATCGTAATCGTCACATTCAGTATACATAATATTCATTATCTCCAAGCTTTCTATATTTAATTCCATCAACAATCATGCATTTCATTTTCCTTTGAATAATTTCTGCTATGCCATCCACGATAATAGATTCACGGCCCATTTCTTCAGCTGATGTTCCCGCTTCATTAATATCTACTTTGGCTTTAACATAAACTAATTTTGCTTTGCCTACATGCAGTTTATCCCTTATCTCTAAAACGCATTTTGTATCAATTTCTCTTCATCAAATTCTACTGAATATGTCATTTTATACTTTATTTTGTCCCATAACTCTTTAAACTCAGGACTAAGATAGACTTTTTAGTTTCTTTGCCTTACTATTTAATATCGCTACAAAGCTTGAATAGGTTTCTATCTTTTCAACATTCCATTTTCCTTTTAAGAACTTGAAGGTTATGGTATTCTCTTGGAAATCAAGTTTTATTCCTGGGCACAGATTTTCTCCTAAATCATCTAGGGCTTCTTTGAAATCCTCTAGCTGGGTACCTTAAGCTTCATTAATTCCTAATGCAAATTCTTCTTCCACAATGTTTTCCGTTATATCAAATGTCTTTTTAATAAGAAACTGTTTGCTGTAGATCATGTTAACTAAGTTCCTTAAGGTAATCCCTGTATCCCCCTGTGTTAGAATAATTCTCAACTTGGTAGGAAATTGTATATCCAGTACTACTATGTATTCCATTTCAGTTGTAAAAAACTCAATGTATTCAAAGTTAGATTTTTTGTTTTATTAAGATTTCTATTTTTTTATGATTAAATTCTTCTTTTTTTAATATTAATGTAAAAGTTCATCTTTTCTATTAATATATCTTTAATTACACTACTAAAAATTTAGCACCATCTACAGGACACTTAATATAGTCTTCTTTATTAAATCCAACTCCATAACAATAAAAATCATGTTCTCTTCCAATTCTTGTAACAACTATTTTTCTGCTTCCACTTCCCGTACTGTTTTCTAAACATTTTAATGCATCTTCGTAGCTTAATCCTGCCATGTATGTAGGATAAAACTTTTCATTTGTACATACAAGACATAATAAATTCTCTCTATCTTCTTTCTTAAATGAATCTCTTAAAACTTTATACTCACTCTCTGTAAAAGCTATATTCCAAGAAAATTTTGATTTTCTTTTACCATTAATACTTGTTCTTGCTTTTCTAACTTTAGTTGAATATTTTATATATACATTAAAATCTCCTGTATCTGTAGAAAATTCAACTCGCTTATTACTTTCTGTATCATCAAATATTGCTGGAACTCCCTTTGATGAATTTAAAATAGTAGTTAGAAATGCTCCAACGAAATAATCAATTTTATTTATTCTATGCATATATTAATCCCCCCTGAATTTCACCTCAAAAGTTATTTAAAACTATTATTTTATTTTTCATCTTTTCATTAGATTTGTCTATTCCTTGTCTATAACTCTCTTACAATTTCTTCATCTAATATCTCTTTTCTTTGCTTCCAGTCTGGCATTAATGCTGTAAGAAATAAATAAAAATTAGTATCATAATCTTTATATATAAAATGTATCAGTTCGTGTAAAATAACATAATCTATACAAAACTTAGGTGCTTTTATTAATTCAGAATTTAGAATAATACCATTTTATCCCTAACACATAAACTCCTTGCTTTCATCGTTCTTATTTGAATATCAGACATTTTGATTCCATATTTCTCTATAGCCATATACAATTTGTCTAAACTTTCTTTGATTTTCTCTACAGCATTTTCCACAAACAAAAGTTTATGATTTTTAAAATTGTCAATAACAAAGTTTCTGAGTGGTATAAGTATTATCTTCCTGCTATGTGACTTTACATTTCACTATTATTTCTCATCAAATTCAATTAACTTCGCTTTTAAATTAAATTTCCCCACCTACCCCTTTAAACTTCTCTACAAATGCAGCTATTTTTTGAAAAACACTTTTCTTTTTAGTTAAATATTGAGGGTTTAGAGGACTCATTTTAGGGAGAATCTCATTTAGTTCTGTTCCATTTTCACTAGCATATTCTCTTTTTAATGAAACCATAATATATCTTTTTGCTGCTTCTTCATTAAGTTTTTCATCTTTAATAAGCTCCTCTGCTTCCCTTTTTTGCACAGCTTGGGCAAATTTAAAAAATGCCTCTATAATACTCGCTTTATCCTGAAACTGGTCTAAATCTGTCCTATTGATAAAATCAACTACTAAGCTTTCCTTGGCACGGTTTCCTACGCTAGAACGGATTATACGACGTACATCTTCAACCAATAGCTCTTTATTTTTTATTTTTTTATTCTTTTCAAAAATAAGTTCAAGAATATAATCTAGATTTATCTCTTGAGATTTTAAAAGGTCTATTTCAAATTCCACATCATCCCAATCAATAGAAGATTCTTCTTTTTCTTTTCCAGCCTTTTCTCGGCGTAACCATTCTCGAATATCATTATACATAGAACGATAGTCTTGAATTGTTCTTTCTCCTATAAATGGTGTCTCTTTTAATACTTCTATCTCTTCATCAGTTACATAGTAAGTGGCTTTAAATTTTTCCAAAGCTTTTGGGTCATTTTTATCTAATCCTTGATAAACTTTTAACTTTGTAAATTCATCATAATTTTGTAGGATATTTTCAATCCGTAAGTATTCTCCGAAGAGTTTAACAAAATCTTTTTTAGCCTTTTCAGTAACTATATTATCTATATTAGGATACTTTTCCTGTAATTCTTTTACAATACTTACATATCCACGGCGGGCTTCACCGGTTATTATATCGGTAAAACCTTCCATATACTCTTTATAACTTTTTTCTAATATCACATTTCTAGTGTTTTTATCACCAAAAAGGGTGATGGCATCGATGGTCGCCTTTTCCAAATCCCTAAAGGTAACTATATTTCCAAAGGTTTTGGTAGAATCATAGATCCGGTTTGTCCTTGAATAAGCCTGTATTAAACCGTGGTATCTAAGGTTTTTATCTACAAATAAAGTATTTAATGTAGGTGCATCAAAACCTGTTAAAAACATCCCTACTACAATTAGAAGGTCTATTTCTTGATTTTTCACCCGTCTTGAAAGATCTCTATAATAATTCTGGAATTCTTTACTTTCAACACTATAATTAGTTTTAAACATATCGTTGTAATCTTTAATTACTCTACTTAAAAACTCTTTAGCACTACTATTCATCGCTGAAGGTTCAAAGTTTTCATCGATAATTTCACCTATTGCACTTTGTTCTTCATTGGCAGCATAGGAAAATATTGTAGCAATTTTTAGTTTATCATCTCTATCTTTTTGTAAGTTTTGTAAAGTTTCATAATAAAGTTTTGCTGCCTCAACACTACTTACAGCAAACATAGCATTAAACCCTTTGCCACTAGGATTTAATCGATGGGTTTTTATTTTAAAGTTATCAAGAATATATTGAGAAATTTCTCTAATTCTTTCAGGATGGAGTAGTGCTTCTTTAGTTTCTGCTGCTGATAATTTTTTCTCGTCTTGTTCTGTCTCAATATACTTAAACTTAGGACGTACATCATTATAATCTACTTTGAATTTTAAAACCTTTTCATCTCTAATTGCATCAGTAATTACATAAGAATGTAACTGTCTACCAAAGACAGAAGCAGTGGTTTCAGAACCTAAAGCATTTTCTGGGAAAATAGGGGTACCGGTAAATCCAAATTGATAGTATTTTTTAAATTTCTTTTTAATGTTTTTTTGAGCTTCACCAAATTGTGAACGATGGCACTCATCAAAAATAAAGACAACATGTTTGTTATATATAGGTAGATTTTTTTCACTTTTTATTAGATTGTTTAGTTTTTGGATTGTTGTAACAATAATTTTATTATCATCTTTTTCGATATTACGTTTTAATCCTGCTGTACTTTCTGAACCATTAACGCTATCAGGAGAAAAACGCTGATATTCTTTCATTGTTTGATAATCCAGATCTTTTCTGTCTACTACAAAAAAGACTTTATCTATAAAATCAAGCTCTGTTGCTAAGCGGGCTGCTTTAAAACTTGTCAGGGTTTTTCCAGAGCCAGTTGTATGCCAGATATAGCCCCCACCTTCTGTTGTTGACCATTTTTTTGCATTATATGCACTTTCAATTTTCCACAGTATCCTTTCTGTAGCTGCAATTTGATAAGGTCTCATTATGAGTAAGGTGTCATTCACATCAAGTACTGAGTATTTAAACAGTACATTAAGTACAGTATTTTTTTGAAAGAATGTAGCTGTAAAATCCTTTAAGTCTTTTATTAAGGTGTTATCAGCCTTTGCCCAGTTTATGGTAAAATCAAAACTATTTTTATCCCTTTTAGTGGTGTTGGCAAAATAACGGGTATCTGTTCCATTAGATATTACAAATATTTGAACATATTTAAACAGAGAGTTATCTGAGTTGAAGCTCTCTTTACTATATCTATGTATTTGGTTAAAGGCTTCTCTAATAGCTACACCACGTTTTTTAAGTTCTACATGTACTAATGGAAGCCCGTTTACTAAAATGGTGACATCATATCTATTAGCATGATTTCCCTTTTGCTCAAATTGTGAAATTACCTGAACCTTGTTTTTAGCAATATTCTTTTTGTCTACTAAATAGATATTTTGAATATGGCCATCATCAAAAACAAAGTCATAGATATAATCATTATGAATTTTTCGGGTTTTATCGATATGGGTATCTCCAGGTTTATCTAAATATTCTTCGCAAAATCTCTTCCATTCAGCATCTGAAAACTTAACATTATTGAGTTTTTCTAATTGGGTACGGACATTAGATAGCATTTTTTCCGGAGTGTTTAGATTAGTTAAATATTCATATCCTTGATTTACTAAATCTTGAATAAACTCCCTCTCTAAATCGGCTTCTGTTTGATAGGTTTCCTTCACCTGAAAACACTTTTCATATTTATCTAAAACTATAAAATTTTTAGATTCTGTTATTGATTTGTATTCATACATCTTTAATCCTCCTCTTTAGGAAAACTTAGGAGCAAATCACGATAATACTCATATTGTTTTTGACGTAGCTCTATTTCTCTAGGCAGTCCTTCTGTAATTGAGTTAGTCAATGTATCAAATTTGTCTAAAATTGATACTATACGCTCTTGTTCTTCAAGGGGTGGGATTGGGATTTTGAAGGCTCTTAATGCTTTTAACCCTAAGTTTTTAATCGTCGAACCTGTTTTTTGCGACTCAAAATAATAATTAGAATAATTAGTCTGTAGAAAATAATATAAATACCTTAAATGAAGTTCTGATGATATAATATTGAAAAACGCAACAGATTTTCCTAACACAATTTTTTCATTATTATAAAAAGAAACATTTCCAATTGTGCCATTTATTGACATAAAAACAGTATTTTCAATGGTAAAATCAATACCATATTTATTAAATGTAATATCATCTACTTTTTTTGTTTTATCATTAAAAACAATTCTTCCATTATCTAAATTATTTCCGTTAATAAAATAATATTCTCCATTATCATTGTATTTAGGTGTCCCATGTAATCCATCTCCAATTGTACATAAATCCCCCAACTTCTTCCATTCAACCTCTTTGCCGTTTAAGAACCATTTACCATTATCTCCTATAGGTGTAAGTAGTTTATCCCTATAATACTCATACTGCTTTTTACGAGCTGTAAGCTCTGCTGTAAGCTCTGCTGTAAGCTCTGTAAAGGTGTCCAAAATACGAACGATTTCCTGCTGGACAGGCAGTGGGGGGATGGGGATAGGGATCTGAATCAACTTTGCTTTTGTTAATTTTGCTCTTTCACCACCTGATAAAAATGGAATAAAATTTATAGTTTTTAAGTAGTGATATAGAAAGCGATTATCTAAATCTCCTTTACCACGTAATACATGGACATGATTATTTGCCCAAAACTTCCCCACTGCCCATTGAATAGAATAATTTTTAAGACTTGCAGAACCATCTTCTGCAACAAGAATAAATTCTCCATCATGTGTATAACCTTCAACATAATCCTGAATATTATTAGCACCATAGTATGGATTCTTCCCAGGTATCCGCGAATCAGCTTTTACAGGTTTCCTTTGAGAATTAGCAATTTCAATATATTTTTCATTACCTAATACAGTCCACTCAACTTTAGCTCCATTAAGTAGTTTTTCTATATAACTTGACTTCATCATGATTCTATCACTCCAATAATGTCATCAATTTCAGCGCGAAGTTTATCTATTTTTGCAACTGTTTCTTTTATTTCTGCATTTAACTCATTTATATCAATTTTTTCCCTTGTATCTTTCATTTCCACATAGGAACTTACAGAAAGATTGTAATCATTCTTTGCTATTTCATCATAGTCAACAGATTTTGCCACATACTTAACATCTTCTTTTTTATCAAATATTTCTATTATTTTATCTATATGTTCATCGGTAAGTATGTTATTATTAGTAGCTTTTTTATAAAATTCTTCTCCACTTACATCGATAAATTGAGTTTTAGTATCACTTTTATTTTTAGATAAAACTAAAATATTAACAGCTATTGATGTACCGTAAAAAAGGTTAGCCGGTAAAGCAATAATCGTTTCAATAAAGTTATTATCTATAAGATATTTTCTTATTTTCTTTTCTGCACCCCCACGGTAGAAAATACCCGGGAAAGTGACTATAGCAGCACGACCTTTGCTAGAAAGGTAATGGAGAGAATGGAGAACAAAGGCAAAATCTGCTTTAGATTTTGGGGCTAATACTCCTGCCGGTGCAAATCTTTCATCATTAATAAGAGTTGGATCATCTTTTCCAATCCATTTTATTGAATACGGTGGATTAGATACTATTGCATCAAAGGGTTTTTCATCCTTTAATTGAGGATTTAAAAGGGTGTCTCCTAAAACTATATTAAATTTATCGTAGTTTATATTATGTAAAAACATATTCATTCGAGCAAGGTTATATGTTGTATGGTTGATTTCTTGTCCAAAAAAACCTTCTTCTATAAGGTGTTCATCAAATTGTTTCTTTGCTTGTAATAATAGAGATCCTGAGCCACAAGCAGGGTCATAAATTTTATTTATACTAGTTTGCCCAAGTATTACTATTTTTGCAAGTAGTTTTGATACACATTGTGGAGTAAAAAACTCTCCTCCAGATTTCCCTGCATTAGCTGCATAGTTAGAGATCAAAAACTCATAAGCATCACCAAAAAGGTCAATATCACTATTATGAAAATCACCAAAATCAAGTCCTTCAATTCCTTTGATAACAGCTGCTAAACGTCTATTTTTATCCTTTACTGTGTTCCCTAATCTATTACTTGTAGTATCAAAATCAGCAAATAAACCTTTAATAGCCTTTTCAGAAGGGTAACCATTAGCTGAGTTTTCTATAGAAGAAAAAATCTCTGCTAAATCTGTATTTAAACTTTCATTAGTGTTAGCAGTTTTTGCAATGTTACAAAATAATTGGCTTGGATATATAAAATAACCCTTTGTTTTAATTGCATCATCTTTAATCTCTTCGGTTATTACATCATCTGGAAGTTCCGCATAATTGATGCTTTCATCGCCACCTTCCATGTAATTAGCAAAGTTTTCACTAATAAAACGATAAAAAAGTGTTCCTAATACGTATTGTTTAAAGTCCCAGCCATCTACAGATCCACGAACATCATTGGCTATTTTCCATATTTGTGCTTGTAATTTAGCTCGTTGTTCTACACTTGTCATTTTTGTTACCTCCATTGTTATAGTAATTTTAAAAGAAAGTCTAAATTAATGAGTTTATTTTTTTATTTCATTTTTATAAATAAATCTATATTAATATTCTATACACAATTAATAGAACAAATTTAAAATTTTTTTCTAATTCCCTCGGTCTATTTTTATAGCTACTTGCCATAGAAACTAATAATTTATTAATACGACAAATGGTTTAAATTTCCTTTTTTTATATCAAATCTTAATCATTTTTCCATTGAAAAATTTTTTAAAAACTTATCTGAATTTATATTCTTAAAGTTTATGTTTGTACTCATTTTTCATAATATCTAATCTATTTCAACCTCAATCTACTTTCTATCTAGCTAACTTACAATAAACTTTATCCATCTAACACTACAATCTTCTCGATAATACTAAATAATAAATCCATGTCAATTTTTCATAAAGCTTAAAACCCCCACCTTTAATTTAAGATGAGGGCTATTTAGAGTTTGTTCTTTTAAACTGTTGGCTTTCCGTTTCCTTTCCTCGTACATGGAAATATATACATTTTTTGTAAAACCTCTGTTCTCATTGTAATTTCAACATTCCCTAGCTGTGTTTTCTTTTAATCAATACTACTGACTCCACATGTGTCGTGTGAGGAAACATGTCCACTGGTTGAACTTCTATAGTTTTGTAGCCTAGTTCATTTAAGTAATTTAAGTCCCTTGCCAATGTACTTGGTTTGCAAGATACATATAGTACCTTTTTATCGCAACCCTTTCTTGGAGGGTCTACTACCACTACCTCTGCTTTGAGTCCTTCTCCGTAAAGTTTTGGTACTATTTCCTCGGCTTTTCCCGTAAAGAACTCTGCATTCTTTATATTGTTTATTTCAGCGTTTCTAATGGCATCCTCTATAGCTGCCTTGACCACTTCTATCCCATAAACCTTTTTAGACTTTCTTGCTAGAAACAAAGATATAGTTCCGATACCGCAGTATATATCGAATACTGTTTCATTTCCTGTAAGTTCTGCATATTCTGAAGCTTTATTATAAAGCTTTTCTGTTTGAAATGGATTAACTTGAAAAAATGAAATAGGAGAGATTTCAAATTTAAGGTCCCCTATATAATCTGTTATGGTATTCTGTCCATAAAGGGTTCTGCATTCTCTTCCCAGTATTACATTTGTTTTTCTAGTATTTACGTTTTGAACTATGCTTTTTATACTTGGCATTTTAGCAGTAAGCTCTTTGATAATCTCATCTGAATAAGGTAGTTTATTTCCATTGGTTATTATGACTACCATCAAATCTCCAGTACTGTAGGACACTTTTGTCATTATATGCCTTAGCAGACCTTTACCCGTCCTCTCATCATATACCGATATCCTTTTATTATCTATTAGTTTTTTGAAGATTTCTATCACTTTGTCATTGATTTCATGCTGTATTTGACAACCCTTTATATTTACTATTTCATGGGTTCTTTTTTTATAAAAACCTATAATAGATTTGCCTTTTATTATTCCGATAGGTAATTGAGCTTTATTTCTATATCTATAGGGCTCATCCATTCCTATTACATCATGTACCAGAACTCCCTTGAGCTTTCCAATTCTTTCGATGGCTGACTGTACTTTTTTCTTTTTTAATTCTAGTTGTGCTTCATAGCTTATATGCTGCAATTGACATCCGCCGCACTCATCGGCCATAGGACACTTTACTTCCGTCCTAAAGGAAGAGGTTTCAATAAAGTCAACAATCTTCCCCATGGCATAGCTTTTTTTAGTTTTTATTATTTCTACCATAGCCCTATCTCCAGGTACTCCTCCTTCAACAAATACCGTAAAACCATCTACTCTTCCTATCCCTTCTCCACTATCTCCAATATCCTCTATGTCCATAAAGTACTTTTCTCCTACTTTTACAGGTATATTCCCCATAACCATCCCTCTTTCTAATTTAATCTCTTGTTCTAGTTAATCTAACAGTATGGCTTTTTAAATATCCTTCAATGTTTCCTCTGAAGCGACTTTGAAGTGCTGTTTTTCCCTCTAAATTTTTTATATTAAAACAGATCTTCTACGGAGCCAGAAGAGGATTATTGAAGGATATTTATAATAAACTAGCTGGGTAAGTTAATTCATTAAATATAATTGTTATATAATTCTTAAAATTATAATATCAATTAGCAAATTCATCGAAAATACTTTATAATATTTATATAATCTTGTCCAGGGGGTGAGTGTTAACGTGAGAGCATTACTAAATTTATTCTTAGTACTTATTATTTGTTTTTCATCTTCTGTTATCCCTCTTAATTTGTCATGGTTTGATTGGTCCGAAGACTTTTTAAAAACATTTTCCGATAATAACTATACTAAAAATATTGTTTATAGTTATGATACTAGCTTAACTGGCAATTTAATTTATAATCCAACTAATATAGAGTTTATCATCTTCGGAAGATTTGATAAAGACCCAATCGTACTTACTGAAGACCATCAAATAATTCTAGAAGCATATAAGGGTGATAAACTAATAAAAAAGTATGTGAATACTGAAATTGTAAAGGGTTTGAAGAACTATGACGACGATAAATTAAAACTAGTATATACTCTGGATATTTCCCAGGAAAATTTAAATCTAACTAGTGGCTATTATAAACTTAAAATTTATTCTACTTTAGAGGAACTTTCTCAAATTTCTCCTTATAACACTGAGGTAATATACTTAAGCGATTCCAAATATGTGGGCTCAAAAAATAACGTAGAAGAAAATTTTATGTATCTTCTCCTTTATTTCCCTGATAAATCAGCCCAATATTTAATTCCCGTTTCCCGTAAGGTTCCTTTTACAAGAAAGACTATTAGAACTACTATAACAAATCTTCAGATGGGACCAGGTAAATCTTTAGGACTAGCTGAAGGTTCACCCATACCGGAGGTGCCTAGTATATGGGTTAGGGGAGGCGTTGCATATCTTAACATGCCTAGAGATATAGGTAAATACGACCAAGGTTCGACTATAAGTCAAATTGCTCTAGACACCCTTGTTAATTCCCTAACTTCTATCTATGGTGTAGAAAAAGTTAAGTTTTTACAGGCGGGCAAGGAAGTAGAATCTCTTTTTCATGGAACATCTGTAGATGAGCCCTTTACGAAGGATAATTCTACCAAGGTTTATCTGGGACTCGAAACAGACACTAAGAAATTTTTACTCGTTCCAATTAGGTTAAATAATCGAGAGTCAAAGGCAAATACTTTAGTCCATGAGATCTTTAGTTCATTAAAATCCGGTATTATAAATGACCATTATTATGAGGATTTATTTGCTACAATCCCTGCAAATGTAAAATTAATAGATTTTAGTGTTGAAGATAACGGTATTTTATCCTTAAATCTAAGCAAAGAGTTTCTGGAGGCTTATGCTGAAAGAATGGATATTAGACAAATGATGTTGGATAGCATATTGTTTTCCTTTACAAGCATACCCAATGTGGAAAAAATATCTATAAAGGTTCAAAGCAAAGAAGTCCCTTCTTTTAATGGAATCAACATAACAGAGCCTTTAAAGGCACCTAGTTTCATAAATATTGAAACTGAATAGAAAAAAAGTTTGGCGCCCTAGGGCGCCATTAATATATTAGAATCAGTTACACAACGCTTATTATATAACTTCTCATAAAAGCTGCATAATAAGATTATAGTACAACTTATTGTATTTTATACTTAGTTAACTAAGTTTTAACTAAAATTTTCTAGAATTTTTAAATATCTCTTTATAAATATCTAATCATTTTTCTGTTATGCAGTTATTAAGAAGCTCCCAGACCTTTTTATTAACCTTTTTGATCCGCACAGGCTTTAGTGATTTGTCAACAAAGGCATGGATAGTCTTGCCCTTTGCTAAAACGGTCTCATCTTCTTTTCTTATTATTTCATAATTGAAGGTCAGTCTTATTCCTTTAAGTGAATCAATTTTAGTTCTGATGATGATTTCATCATAGTACTTGACAGGCTGTATGTATTGACAGCTGCTTTCTATTACTGGAAGTATTATACCTTCCTCCTCAAGTCTCTTATATGTATAGCCTAGGGACTCGAAAAATTCAGACCTTCCTACTTCAAACCATGTATAATAATTACCGTGATAAACTACTCCCATTTGATCCGTTTCTGCGTATCTGACTCTAATCATTGCATCATAGGTATACATTATACCATCACCTCAATTAATCATTTGACCATTAGAAGTCAATTATCTATAAAGCTAGTTTTCCTTCCTTAAACCTAATCTGTGAGCCAATTAAAGTACTCTGGCTTTACCACTATATACTAGTCCCCTTATTGCATCTACAGTTACTATCTGTCCATCTGTCAATTCTTTGGTTGCATCCTGTGCACCAACAATAACGGGCTTACCAAAGCTCAATCCTACAATAGCTGCATGGGATGAAAGTCCTCCCTCTTCAACTATAATAGCTGATGCTTTCTCCATATATTGTACCATATCTTTATCAGTAGCAACAGTTACTAGTATATCTCCTTCTTCAAATTTTTCCTTTAGACTATTTGCATTTTCTGCGACGCATACTTTTCCTGAAGCAGCTTTCTTCCCTACTCCCATTCCCTTTATAAGCACTTCTCCAACTATATGCACCTTGATTAGATTCGTAGCACCTGCTACTCCAACAGGTATCCCTGCTGTTATAACTACAAGGTCACCATTTTCTATATAACCGCATTCTTTAGCTTTCTCAACTGACAGCTGAAATACTTCATCAGTTGAATTTGCTTCTTTTATTAAAACTGGTCTAACTCCCCAAATAAGCAGCATTCTTCTTAAAACCTGTTCACTAGTTGTAGCAGCTATTATAGGAGCCTTAGGTCTAAATTTGGAAACCATCCTTGCGGTGAATCCTGAAGATGTGGCACTTATTATTGCTGACGCTCCCAAGTCTTGAGCTGTTGTACAAGTTGCATGACTTACAGCGTAAGTTACGCTTGTCTCTTTTCCTGCACCTCTTTTTCTTAAGATTGCTTCATAATCCAGTGAACTTTCAGTGGTCTGTGCAATATTTGCCATAGTCCTTACAGCTTCTATAGGGTACTTTCCAGCAGCAGTTTCTCCTGATAACATAATTGCATCTGTACCGTCAAAGATAGCATTTGCCACGTCTGTAACTTCAGCTCTAGTAGGTCTTGGATTTCTTATCATTGAGTCAAGCATCTGAGTAGCAGTAATTACAGGTTTACCTGCTTTATTACACTTGTTGATCATTATTTTCTGCATTAAAGGAACCATCTCAGTAGGAACTTCTACACCTAGGTCTCCCCTTGCAACCATTATACCGTCAGATACTTCAATTATTTCGTCTATATTGTCAATACCTTCCTGATTTTCGATCTTTGAAATTATCTGTATGTGATGGCCATCATTTTTTTCCAATATTTTTCTTATTTCATGGACATCATCTGCCTTACGAATAAATGAAGCTGCTATAAAGTCTATACCATTTTTAATCCCAAACTCTATATCACTTATATCCTTTTCAGTTATGGCAGGAAGGTTTATTTTTACCCCAGGTACATTTACTCCTTTTTTATTTTTTACTGTACCACCATTTTTAACTATACACTTTATCTCTTTGTCATTAGGTACATTCACAACTTCCAATTCTATGAGTCCATCGTCAATTAATATTCTAGAGCCTTTTTCAACATCCTTTGGAAGCCCTTCATATGTAATCCTACATCTAGTTTCATCACCTAAAACATCTTCTGTAGTGAGGGTAAATTCCTGACCTTCTGTCAGCTCTACAACTCCATCGATAAAGTCCCCTGTCCTTATTTCAGGCCCTTTAGTATCAAGTAATATGGCAACAGGTATACCAAGCTCTTCTCTGACTTCCTTGATCATATTTATTCTTGCCAAATGTTCTTCATGATTGCCATGGGAAAAGTTTAATCTTGCAACGTTTAATCCATTTTTTACAAGTTCAGTAAAAACCTCCTTTGATTCACTGGCTGGCCCAATAGTACATACGATTTTTGTTTTTTTCATAAATTTCACTCCTCACTTTGTATTTTTTATTTTTAGCATTTAAATTGACAGTATGCCTGTAATATCATAAAGTTTTTTATCAATCTTCTTTTCTACGCTTAAGGCTTTATCTATACTTAAATCAATTATTTCATTGTTTTTTATTCCTAATGCTCTTCCAGCCTTTCCTTCTAAAAGAAGTTCAACACTTTTTACTCCTAATCTGCTGGCTAATATTCTATCGTGGGCAGTTGGTGTCCCGCCCCTCTGCAAATGTCCCATCACAGTTACACGTGTCTCTATGTTGGTCTTTTCGACTATAGCCTCAGCCAGTTCATAGGGTTTACCTACTCCCTCAGCCAAAATAATTATACTATGGAGTTTTCCCCTATTCCTTCCCTGAATAAGCTTTTTACACACATCGTCCACATTAAATTCTATTTCAGGTATTATTATGCTTTCCGCTCCCGCAGCTAAACCGGCATATAAAGCTATATCTCCGCAATGTCTTCCCATAACTTCCACTATATTGGCTCTTCCATGAGAAGATGATGTATCTCTTAAATTTCCTATAGCATTTACTACAGTGTTTACAGCAGTATCAAAGCCAATTGTAAAATCAGTATATCCTAAGTCATTGTCTATAGTACCTGGAATTCCTATGGCAGCTATTCCATTCTGACTTAGTTTTTGAGCCCCCTTAAAGGATCCATCACCTCCTATAACTACCAGTCCTTCTATACCAAATATTCTCAGTACATCTAGAGCCTTTTGAAAGCCTTTTTCTGTCATAAATTCTTCGCTTCTAGCTGTTCTAAGAATTGTTCCACCTCTATGTATTATATCACCAACTGAAGAAAGTTGCATCTCTTCTATTTCTCCTTCAATCAGACCCTGATAACCCCTCTTAATTCCTGCTACTTCCAATCCATTGTAAATAGCTGATCTTGTTACAGCTCTTATGGCGGCATTCATCCCTGGAGCATCTCCTCCACTCGTCAAAACTCCAATTTTTTTCATTGAATCACTCCTTAAATTATTTTTACTTTCCTTCAATATATTTTTAGGGAAGTACTGCAGTACTTCCCTTATAATTTTATATAATCTACTAAATGGACATGATATCCTTCTTTTATTATTATCTAATTATTTATACTTAATAGCATTCATCTATAACCTCATGTGCTTCTTTAGCTTCACAACCAGGAACAAGCAATTCAAACATTCCATCACTTTCATTAATTTTTACTAAAAATCCTTCTGATGTCAATTTTTCTGATACCTTTCGAGCATCCTTTTCATCATGTGCAACATATATTACCGTCCACATATACAGTCTTCCCTTCCGGAACATAATTTTGTCTTTATTTTAAATCATTTTCCACAAAATTTCAATGATTTAATGGGAAATATTACTTTTTGGAACTAAATATAACTTTTTGTGTTATTTTTATTTTTGCCACATAATATAATAATAAACCTTAATTATTCTATCGGATTTAAAGGAGGTTCTAACTTGAAAGATATTGTAAAAAAGCTACTTTTGGAAAGAGGAGTAACAATCCGGGATATAGCTGAACTAGTATATTATCTCCAATCCAAATATGTAGATCTATCTATTGAGGACTGTATCTATAGTGTAAATAAAGTTTTGGAAAAAAGAGAGGTTCAAAATACCATCTTGACCGGTATTGCCCTGGATAAGCTGGCCGAAAACGATCAGCTTCCAAATCCATTACTCGACATTCTAAAGAAAGATGAACCCCTCTATGGTATCGATGAAATACTGGCTCTTAGTATAACAAATGTATATGGATCTATTGGCCTTACAAACTTTGGATATCTAGATAAAGAAAAAACAGGAATACTAAAAAAACTGAACAACAAAAACAATGGTGTTCATACTTTTTTAGATGATTTAGTTGCAGGCATTGCAGCCGCTGCATCGGCTAGAATAGCTCATTCAAAAGCTCATTAGCAGATTTTAACTGAATCTGCTCCTAGTATTCCCTTTAGTTCACTGATTAAATTATTATCTAAATTAACCCATAGACTTTTGTCTGCCTGCAGTTTTTTCTTTTCCGATTCTATATACAAATAGACCGGAATAGTTCCCCTTCTCCTTTGTAATATCAACCTTATCTTCTTTATTTGAGCTTCATCGTGTTTTTTTAGTTTCAGATATAGCTTTTTCTTAACATTTTTTTTCTTGCTTAGGCTCTTAGTACTTAATATCATGTCTACACTTTCCTTATTTAAAGGTAATATATTGTCAGCAAGTATCTTCGGGTCCTCATCCTCCTTTAGGTTTATTCTTCCAACAACTATTACAGCACTGTCTTCATAAATATATTCCATTGATTTATTGTAAATCGTTGGAAAAACTATTACTTCTATAGGGCCGAACAGGTCTTCGATCGTAATAAATGCCATAAGATTATTGTTTTTAGTAGTTTTATCTTGTTTTTTAGTTATAATTCCTGGAACTATAACTCTATGACCGTCTTTAAGTCCCGAACTTTCTTCATTTTCCTGCATTTCCTTTAATTCACTGGAAGTAGCTGTAGCCACTTTATCTATGAGTTCCTCATATTCAGATAATGGGTGTCCACTTAGATATATGCCCAGCATTTCCTTCTCAAAGGCTAGCAAGTATTTATGAGAAAATTCTTCAACATCAGGCAAAACGTCATATTTCATTACATCAGGCAAACTCTCATCAAAAGCATTAAACAATGATACTTGTCCTTCTATATTTCTTCTCCTGTCTTGTTGTATTCCTTCAATAATTCTTTCATAGGCAGCCAGTAATTGGGCTCTGCTTACATTGAAACTGTCAAATACCCCTGCCTTAATCATACTCTCAACTGCCCTTTTATTTAGTTCCTTTGAGTCTATTCTTTCACAAAAATCAATAAAGCTTTCAAATCTTTTTCTTTGTCTAGCTTTTACAATAGAATTGATTATACCGGTCCCCACATTCTTAATAGCTAAAAGCCCAAATCTTATCTTATTGTCAGACACTGTGAATTTTTCAAAGCTTTCATTTATATCTGGATGGAGTATTTCAATACCTATCCTCTTACAGTCTTCAATATATTGGGCAACTTTAGATGAATTACCCATAACACTGGTCAAGAGTGCAGCCATAAATTCAATGGGAAAATACCTCTTTAAATAAGCGGTCTGATATGCAAGAACTGCATAGCTAGCAGCATGACTCTTGTTAAAAGCGTATTTTGCAAAATCTATCATGTCGTCAAATATGGTATTTGCAATTTCCTTAGATATACCGTTTCTTACACATCCAGGTATTTCAATATTACCCTTTTCATCGAACTTACCGTTGATGAAATACTCCCTTTCCTTTTGCATTACATCCATTTTCTTTTTACCCATAGCCCTTCTTACAAGGTCGCTTCGCCCGTAGCTATATCCACCTAGGTCTCTAACTACCTGCATAACCTGCTCTTGATAAACTAGACAGCCATAGGTAACCTTGAGTATTGGCTCCAATTTTGGATGTAAATATTTAACTTTCTCAGGATTATTTTTATTTTCAATATATTTCGGTATAGAGTCCATAGGTCCAGGTCTGTATAGAGAAATCCCGGCAATTATGTCCTCCAAACATTCCGGCTTTAGTTCCTTCATAAACTGTCTCATTCCGAAGCTTTCTAGCTGAAAAACTCCAAGAGTTTCTCCGCTACTGATAAGTTCATAGACCTTTGGATCATCGTAGGAGATTTTTGATAAGTCTATTTCTATTCCTCTATGGGATTTAATCAAATTTATGGCATCTTTGATTACAGTCAAGTTCCTAAGTCCAAGGAAGTCCATTTTTAGTAGACCCAGTTCCTCTAAAAGATTCATGTTAAACTGAGTAGTCACATTGCTATCATGGAGATATAAAGGAACATATTCGTCTACTGCTTTTTTTGATATAACAACTCCTGCAGCATGGGTTGATGCATGACGTGGCATTCCCTCTACTTCCTTTGCCACATCTATTAAATATCTAGCCTTATCATCACTATGGTAGATCGACTTCAAGTTGGGGTTCATCTCTAAAGCCTTTTCTATAGTTATGCCAAGCTGAAAGGGAATCTGCTTTGCAATCTTGTCCACTTCACCATAGGGCATGTTAATGGCTCTACCAACATCCCTTATCGCGCCTCTTGCTGCCATTGTTCCAAAGGTGATAATTTGAGCAACCTTTTCACTACCATATTTTTTGATTACGTATTCTATTACTTCTCCACGTCTCTCGTCTTCAAAGTCTATATCTATATCGGGCATAGTTATTCTTTCAGGATTTAAAAATCTTTCAAATATTAGATTATATTTAATGGGATCTATGTCTGTAATGTTCAGAGTATAGGCAACAATGCTTCCACCGCAGCTCCCTCTTCCCGGTCCCACTACTATCCCATTATCTTTAGCATACTTTATAAAGTCCCATACAATAAGGAAATAATCTACATATCCCATCCTTTCAATAGTTTTTAGCTCATATTCAAGTCTATCCCTTATCTCTTCGGTTATCTCCGAATACCTGGTTTTAAGTCCTTCATAACACAGTTTTCTAAGATATTCTCTAGGAGTATATCCGTCAGGAACTTCATATTTTGGCAAATGCATCTGACTGAAATCAAATTCAACGTTACACATCTCTGCTATTTTAACAGTATTTTCTATGGCCTCCGATGCATAGGAAAAAAGATTTGCCATTTCCTCCGGTGATTTTAGGTAAAATTCCTTTGTCGGGAATTTCATCCTTTCTGTATCATCAACGGTTTTTCCCGTTTGAATGCATAGAAGTATATCGTGAATATCGTGGTCATCCTTACTTAAATAGTGAACGTCATTGGTAGCCACAAGTGGAATACCAGTTTCTTTACTTAACTTTATAAGCCCTTCGTTGATTTTTTTCTGCTCTTCTATTCCATGATCTTGAATTTCCAGATAAAAATTATTCTGCCCAAACATATTGTTTAGCTTCAAAGCTATTCTTTTTGCTTCATCGTAATTATCTATCTCTATGTTTCTCTGTATATCTCCTGCAAGACATGCACTAAGACAAATCAGGTCGTCACAGTATTTTTCAAGCAGCTCATAATCTATCCTAGGCTTGTAATAAAAACCTTCAGTATATCCCTTTGATACAACCTTTATGAGGTTTTTATAGCCATTATTATTTTTGGCAAGAAGTACTAAATGGCCCATATTTTTGTCCTTTACCGGGTCCTTATCATGCCGGCTTCTTGCAGCCGTATATACCTCGCAGCCTATTATAGGTTTTATACCGTGTTTTTTTGCTTCTTTATAAAAATCTATCACGCCAAACATTGAACCATGATCCGTTATTGCTACGGAATCCATTCCCAATTCTTTTACAGTTTTACATAATTTTGAAATTCTTGTGTACCCGTCCAAAAGGCTGTATTCACTATGAAGATGTAGATGGACAAATTTTGGTGTCATTTAATTTCATCCTTCCTAAATATGACTGCCTTTCTCATATCATTATACTATTTAAATGGCGTTAAGTCCATTTCACTCATATTTAGTGCAAACAAAAAAAGAACTGCGTCATTAGCAGCTCTTATAATTTTAGTAAATCTTCATTTATCAATTTTGTCAGTTTTTCCATAGCTTCCTTTTCATCTACCCCATCAATAGCAATAACTATTTTGCTGTTTTTAGGAACGCCTAATGCCATGATTCCCATTATACTTTTAGCGTTAACCTTTTGATTATCCTTTTCAACAAAAATGTCCGAAGCAAACTTATTTGTAGTTTGCACAAATAGAGCCGCCGCTCTAGCATGTAATCCTAAATTGTTTTTAATTTCAAATTCCTTTTTTATCATCAAAATTCTCCTTTCTCTCTCTTAACTTATCAGCTATTTTTTCAATCTTTCTCAATCTATGATTTATCCCCGACTTGCCGACCGGCGGATTTAGCATTTGACCTAGTTCTTTCAGGCTTGCATTTTTATGTTTTAATCTCAGCTCGGCAATTTCTCTTAAATTATCGGGTAAAATTTTAAGTCCCTTAGTTTTTTGTATATACTCAATATTGTTGATTTGTCTTAAAGATGCTTCTACTATTTTACTTAAGTTTGCTGTTTCACAGTTTACTATTCTGTTTACATTATTCCTCATCTGTTTTACTATGCGTACGTTTTCAAAATTGAGCAGTGCATTATGTGCTCCTATTATATTCAATAGATCTACTATCTGATCTCCTTCTTTCAAATAAACTACATAATTATTTTTGCGAAGAATCACTTTAGAATTTAAACCGTAACTATTTATAAGTTTCATGAGTTCTTCACTAAATTCCTCGCTATGGGTTACAAACTCTAAATGGTAAGCCTTTTCCGGGTCACTGACTGAGCCTCCACCTAAAAATGCTCCTCTTAAATAGGCTCTCCGACAGCATTTCTTAGCTAAAAGTTTTTCCGGCAGTTTATAATTTATAGTAAAGCTATCATCTTTACAATCTATGATACCTAATTTCTCCAATATGTCATTAGCTTTAGTTATTAAAATTACATAAGTGTTACTTCTTTTTAAAACTTTATTTTTTTTTACCAATACCTCAGTATGCACGTTAAAGGTCTTTTTAAACAAAGTAAATATCAGTCTTGCTATAGCTGGATTCTCTGTTGTAATTCTTACATTTACTCTTTTTAGACCTGCCAATTGTATAGTCCCGCTCATTCTAATCAATGCTGAAGCTTCCGCTAACCTACAACATTCTCTCTCAAACGTTTTCCTAACCAACTCGTTCTTTGATTCGGATGAAAAAGACATTGAATCACCTGCTTCATATATTATTTCAATATTATATCATAATTTTATGAATATTTCTTTATAAAAATACCTTTTATTTAGTTTCAACAATTTTCTAAAATACAATCAAGAATAAATAACCTTTAAAAAGATAATAATAATCTTGAGTAAATTTAGGAGGTGAATTCTATGAAAGTAAATAGAAGTATCGGATGTGAAGTAGATGAATGTAGATTCCATGCAAAGACTCAACAATACTGTAGTTTAGACAATATAAAAGTTGTTAAGCATCACGGAGAAGCAAGGACCGTAGAAGCTACAGATTGCGGAAGTTTTGAAGCTGAAAACAGATAACCACAAAGTTTATGGATTTCCGTTGGCAGGAGGAATAAAAATGGCTAAACATCCCAGAATAGAAGTTAAGTGTTCTGTATCAAATTGTAAATATAACAAAGATAATTACTGCTTTGCAAATAAACTTGAAGTAAATGCTATGGGAGACGGTTATGCTAAAACAAGTGACGGTACTGTATGTACTACCTTTATATCACAATTAGATGATAACCAAATCAATAGCTAATTTAAAATTGGGAACCTCACTTTTATAGTGAGGTCCTTTTGATTTCAGTAATAGCCTTTATTATGATATTTTTTTCATCATCATATTTAGCCATACCTGCAACTCTTTTCATATGGATAAACCTTGCATCTATAAATCCTTCTTCCTTTTGAGGATTGCAAGTCATATTTCTGGCCTTCATTAAATACCAATGTACAGTTTTGTTTACAATCTCATTATTATTCCAACTATTTTTAAAAGAATAATTTATCTTTCCTAGGTATTTAATTACATCTGCCTTAACTCCACCTTCTTCATAGACCTCTCTTACGGAAGCTTCTACTATATCTTCATCTTCTTCGACTTTTCCTTTGGGCAATACCCAGTCGCCGTTAAACTTTTTTAATAACAATATTGCATTTCCGAAATATACCACGCCACCAGCGCTTATTTCTTCCCTCAATTGTTCCACTCCTTATGAAAAAATCAACAGAGCTGATTTTTAGGTTGAGATTAAGGTTGGGATATTCTGGTCAACCTTCAAGGTCTTTCCTGTGGCCTGTGTCCTATCACCTCTTTGCTGCAAGCGGTCAGCTTAGCCTTTTTAAAATTTTTTCTAATTTAAACTCTAAAAATTATAGATATCCTTTATTATAATATATTAGCTTTCATGATAATTCGGAACAATTTATTATTCGCACACTATTACTAAATTATCATAGTAACAAAACAATTTCAATATTTTTCTAAAGTCAAATCTATTAACATCTTATCAGGTAAAATCTTTTTATTTATTTTATCTATAATTTCATTTTTGGTCTCTAAAACCTTTTTTGCTAATTCATTCTGTAATACTCCCTTGTCAATAGCCTCCCTGAACTCATCTTTGTCCAATATTTTATAGCTGTAATCGGGATTTACCCATATATCTAAAAATAAATCCTTTATTTTCATTACGGCCCCTTCAAGTTTAGGAGGGTAGTTTATGTTTATATAATACCCAAGAGCTTCCTTTTTATTTTTGAAATATTTAATTATACTGTACCATTTTCCCAACTCATAGTAAGAAGCCATGTATCTAATTGAGTCTTCAGGCATTTTTATATCCTGTTTTAATATTTTATAGATATAAATATATTTGTTACCATTCCGTATTTCCTTTAAAAGCAAAACATCATCAGGATTTCCGTAATCAGAACTTTTAAAATCAGAGCTGTGAACCTTTATTTTCATAGTGTTCATCTCCAGTTTATATATAAAATACATATTCGTTAACTTAACTTGTTGTGCTAGTTCCTTATAGATATCCTTCAATAATCCTCTTCAGGCTCCGTAGAAGAGCTGTTTTATATAAAAAAGATTTAGAGGTAAAAACAGCTCTTCAAAGTCGCTTCAGAGGAAACATTGAAGGATATTTAAAGCTATACTGTTAGAGTAACTAGCACAAGAGATTAACTTAAGATAATATATAGTAATTTTCATTTGTATACTACTTGCTTATTAGAATATTATGGACTAAGTTAACACTTATGATTTTAAGAAAATTTGCATATATTTATTATACTGTATAATTTCAATAAAAAAAAGGCGGCATCAGTATACCACCTTTAAATAATTAATAATTATTTATTTTACAGGCTTTAATCTAGCTGTAAAGTGTCTTAAAACCATAGGCTTCTCTAATAATGAATTTGTTGAAAATTTTTAAATTTTAAAATTTTTTATCATATTTTAATTCTACATTACTCTTAAAATTCCTTTATTTTTTTATATATTCACAAAAAAATTAAAAGATTAAGCATTTTGTGCTTAATCTTTTAACATACCATTACTCTTTATTCTTTTCATAATCAAGTTTAATTCCATAAATTTAATTTTATCATTTATATATTTACTATTTATAGCTATATTTATTATATCTTCCGAAAGCTTAACGGCATTATGTCTTAAATATCCTTTTTTAATTTCTACAAAATTATCTTGAATAAGCTTTATCCTATTTTTTTCAAAATACTGCCTATCTCTTTCTTTAAATACTACAGGATCTGCACCTTCTTCTTTATATTTATCTAAAATATCTTCTGGAATCCCTTCATTATTACCATATACATATTCAATGACATTTTTGTTAATATGATTTTGTATGGCCTTTACATGATCTCCAAGACTGTATCCATCTGTTTCTCCTGGTTGAGTCATCAAATTAGATACATATACCTTGATAGCTGAAGATTTTTCTATGGCCTTAGGTATGTCTTCTATTAAAAGGTTAGGTAGAATACTAGTATATAAACTACCCGGACCTAAAACAATTACATCGGCATTCATAATTGCTTCTAAAGATTCCTCTAGTGCTGCAGCCTTCTTAGGCTTCATAAAGACCTTTTCAATAGGACTGCCTAGCTCTAAGCTCTTTATAGGTATCTGAGATTCACCTTTAATAATCTGACCATTTTGAAGTTTTGCATAAAGAGTTACATCTTCCGTTGTTACAGGTAGGACCTTACCCATTACTGCAAAAATATCATTTATCCTTTTGATGGCATCTTCAAAATTATCGGATATCCCAGCCATGGCGGCTATAAGAAGATTTCCAAAACTTTGATTTTTCAAAGTTCCGTCCTCAAATCTGTATTGGAGCAGTTTTTCCATGATGGGCTCCGTATCGGCTAAGGCAAGTATACAGTTTCTGATATCCCCCGGCGGAAGCATTCCTAAGTCTTCTCTAAGTTTTCCTGAACCACCACCGTCATCAGCAACAGTAACTATTGCAGTAATATTCGAAGTAAATTTTTTAAGTCCCCTTAGTAAAACCGATAAACCTGTCCCTCCTCCTATTACTACAACCTTTACTCCCCGAGATAATAAGTTTTTATCATAGGCACTATTTTGAGACCTAAAGGTTCCTAAGTTTTTACTGTAGCGTGAATATGTTATTATGTTAATCAAATTATTTAATCCCTTAATTACTGATAAAGCAATCAACGCTGAACCAAAGATTATTAATAGTATTATATATCCGATTTTAGTCTCTATACCTATGCTACGTTCTACAAATAAATTCAATCCTAAGAAAACAAGTATAATTCCTGTGATATTGATTATTATCCATCTTTTGATTTGAAGCCCTGGTTTTAACCAGAAAAAAAGATTCATATCCCCCTTACTCCTTCACTATCTTTGGAACATCTCTATGATTTATTCTTACTCTATGGCCTTTATCCTTTAGGTATTCATACAATATATTGGCAACTGTTACAGATCTGTGTTTACCTCCCGTACATCCGATGGCTATGACCAGCTGAAATTTCCCCTCTCTCTCATAATAAGGAATTAGAAAATCTATCATTTCATTTAGCTTCTTTACAAATTCTATACTTTCAGGCCATTTCATTACATAATCCCGTATTTTTTTATCATTTCCGGTAAAGTCCTTTAGCTCTTCTATATAATGGGGATTAGGCAAAAACCTAACATCAAATACCAAATCTGCATCTAATGGAATACCTTTTTTAAATCCAAAGGATAAAATTGATATAATTATGTTATCAGACCCTGAACCTTCTAAATAGATTTTTTTTATTTCTTCTTTTAATTCCCCTGGAGTCATGTCTGAAGTATTTATAACTTTATCTGCTTTTTCCCTTAATTCTTCAAGTTTTTCTCTTTCGGCATTAATTCCGTCTATAATTCTACCCTCAGGGCTTAGAGGATGCATCCTCCTAGTTTCTTTAAATCTCTTTATCAAGCTTTCATCTGAAGCTTCTAAAAATAATATTTCATACTTATATCCTTCTTTTTTTATCTCACCTAATCTTTCGAAAAGTTCATTAAAAAATCTGCCTCCCCTTATATCAATTACCAGTGCTATTTTTTGTATTTCCCCGTTGCTGTTGAAGCAAAGCTCAGCGAATTTTGGAATCAACACCGGCGGCAGATTATCTACACAGTAAAAACCTAAGTCCTCCATGCACTTCACAGCCTGACTCTTGCCAGCGCCGGAAAGTCCGGTAATAATTACAAATTTCATGTCCCCCACCTCTCTTCATTTGTTTTCTCTAAATCCTTATAGGAATGAACGTTCTTCTTAACAAAAAATATACAAATGAAAATTACCATATATTACTTTAATACCTTAATGATATTATATATGATTTTACAGTTTAATCCTCCGCATTTATAATTCTATCTACACTGAGCCCTGCCTGAATTGCTCTATTAATACCTGCATCTACATTTGCTATATCCTCCGGTCTGTGAGCATCACTACTTATTACAAACTTAGCCCCTTCCTTCATGGCAATCTTTATATAATCTACAGTCATATAGCCGTGACTGCTGTTTATCTCCAGCGCAGTATCATTGGCTGCTGCAGCCTTTGCTATTTCTCTAGTATCTATTGAAGCCTTTGCTCCCGGATGGGTCAATATATCAATGTCATTTTTATATAGTGCCTCTACTACGGACTTGGTATTAATCACCCTAGATTTTCTCTCTATTGAGGGCAAGTGTGGGCTTAGCAAATTGTAAACATGGATTTTAGTACCTTCTACCAGTTTATCTGGCATACTTCCAAAATGGTACCCCGCTAATAATATATCTAGTTCTTTTTTTATTTCTTCATCAATATCCAGCTTTCCATCAACACTAATTATATTTGCTTCTAATCCAAATTTTACTTCAATATCACTGTTTACTCTATTTAGTTCATCGATTTCCTTTCTCATTTTCTTTATATCTTTTTTCTTTACACCATAAAAGAAATGATTTGATCCATGATCGGAAATCCCTATTTCCCTAAGTCCTTTCTTTTTGGCAGCTTCAACATTATCCTTTATAGTTCCTTTTGCATCACCACTGTATTTTGTATGGGTATGATAATCTGCAAATATCTTCATTTTATCACCACTATTCCTCTCCTATTATTTTAACCTCCGTTTCTAATTCTACATCAAACTTATCCTTCACTACCTTTTGAACTAGCTTTATAAGATTAAACACATCATCAGCAGTTGCATTTCCAACATTTACTATAAAGCCGCTATGGAGATCAGATACCATAGCATCTCCCACTCTTACACCCTTTAATCCAGCATCTTCTATTAATTTGCCTGCATAGTAACCATCGGGTCTTTTAAAAGTGCTACCGGCACTTGGCAGATGTAGGGGTTGTTTTGTAGTACGTTTTTTAGTTAAATCATCGGTTATACTTTTTATCTTTTCAAAGTCTCCCTTTTTAAATTTCATATCTACTTCTAAAACTATATATCCCTTCTCCTGTACAATGCTTTTTCTATATCCAAAATCTAATTCTTGTTTTTTTAAATAGATAGTATTTCCCTTATCATCTATAACAGAACAGCCTAAAACAATATCCTTCATTTCGCCGCCATAAGCTCCTGCATTCATGGTAATGGCACCACCAAGGGTACCTGGAATACCACTAGCAAATTCAAAGCCCTCAAGGCTTTCATTCATGATAGTCTTTGATAGTCGGGAAAGAAGCACTCCAGCTTGTGCCTTTACCTTCGTTCCTTCTACTTTTACATCACAAAAGTTATCGGCAATCTTTATAACTACACCTCTAATCCCTTTATCTCTTACTAATAAGTTGCTTCCGTTACCTATTATAAAATAATTTATATTATTTTTTCTGCAAGTTTCTACGGCATGTTTAATTTCTTCGGTACTTTTAGGCATAACCAATATATCGGCAGGTCCACCTATCTTAAATGAGGTATGATTTTTCATCATTTCTTTTTTAAATATATTTTTAGGATTTATTTTTGAGGTTAAATTTATGTATATTTCATTTATATCCATAAAATATCCGACTCCTTTCCCACTAATAGCTGCATGGTCATAATGTTTATTTTGAGATATATCAAATTAAGTATACCTTTTTGAAATGATAAACACAACTATTTATTCTACTGCTTTTATCTTTGTTTTTGCTTCTTCTATTGCTTCTTTCGCAGTCTTTTTTCCGAGAAGTGCCATCCTTATCTGACTCTGAAGTATGTCATCTACTAGTCTCCATTTAGGATGAATTCCTATGGGTTTAGAATAAGGCAAGCTTTTTTCAATTTTTTGCATAATCTCATCATTTTTGTAAATGTTCCCCACATTTTTTTTAACGGAAAAAACTCCTTGCTTATATAATTCTTTTTGACTTTCATCGTCAGTAAGATGCTTTATAAATTCTATGCACATCTCCAGCTTTTTCTCATCTGTCTGTTTAAATATACCATAGGCAGTAACCAGATTACCTGAAGATATAGGCATGTCTAATTCTCCTATGGGATAATTAGCTACCCCGAAATTGAATCCCTTACCATTTCTGCTGAGAATTTTTAAGCTATTTACTGTTGAGGACTTAGCTGGGTAAACAGCTACCTTCTTATCTATTACAAAATTTCTAAACGCCTCTTTTTCACTATTTGCTCCAAAGTTTTCAGGAGTTACCTTATGTTTTAATTTCAAATCAACCAGTTTTTTTAATCCTGCAACTGCTTTATCACCATAAAATTTATACTTTAAAGTTTCCCTGTCTACAATCTCTCCTCCATCACTCAAAATTATTCCAAAGGCATTGTATGAGTTAGGTGCTATATAGGAATTAAACCCGTAAATTTCAGGCTTACCGTTCTTATTTTTATCATACGTAAGCTTTTTTAATGTCTCTACAAATTCACTATAAGTCCAGTTTCCATTTTTGGGAGGATCCACATTCATTTGATTAAATATATCCAGATTTAAAAAAAGGGAATATGGCTCCATCATATATGGAATACCCCATATATGTCCATTATACTTTACTGAAGATATTGCTTGTATTTTATACTCTTCCATTTCTTCTTCAGTTATGTATTGGTCTAAGGGTACTAGGATACCCTTTGATATTATTTCATAGTCTGTGCCTATTGGTGCTATATCTGGATATGTATTTGTTTTGATTGCCGTCTCAATCTCAATATGTCCAAAATCAGGATCTAAAGCTTTAAATTCTATAAAAACACCAGGATGTTTTTTCTCAAATTCCTCTATTTTATTTCTCAGCCATGAATATTTATATCCTGTAGTTATGTCTAGTCTTGGATAATCCCATATAGTTATAATTCCCTTCCACTTGATTTCCCTTCTAAAGACTTTGTCAATTATCTCATCAAATTTAGGTTTTACTAAAAAATAGGGTGCAAACAATATAAATACTATGAGAATTAGACATAAAAAAAGAGTAAAAGGCCCGTATTCTTTCCTTTTCATACGCACACCTCCTACCCTATATTTATTATTTTATCTTTATCCGTATTACATAATTTATGAAATTATTATTTTAACCTCTTGTGCTAGTTACTCTAACAGTATAGCTTTAAATATCCTTCAATGTTTCCTCTGAAGCGACTCCTAAAAGCTGTTTTTACCTCTTAAATCTTTTCTATTAAAACAGCTCTTCTACGGAGCCTGAAGAGGATTATTGAAGGATATCTATAAGGAACTAGTAAGGCAAGTTATTTTAAGTCCATAACTGTATAATCGCCTTCTAAGAGGTCAATGTATAGAAGTTTCTTTCTCAATATCTCTCCTCTACCTATAAGAATCTTTAAAACCTCACTTACTTGTATAGATGCAATCAAGGCCGGAGTAAAGGAGGGATTTCCCAACTCATTTTCAAGTCCCTTAACCTTCTTATCAGGGTATACCATATCCAATGTATTATCACCGGGAAGTATTGTGGTTGCCTGTCCATACCATCCTGCAATTGCACCGTGTACCATGGGTATATTCAATTTAGATGCTATTTTTTGTATAATAAATCTGGTCTCTATATTGTCTACTGCATCTATTACTACATCATGACCCCTTAAAATTTCTTCCCCGTTATTCTCTGAAAATCGTTTTAAAATTGGATTTATTTCTATTAGCGGATTTACTAGTTTCATTCTTTCCTGAGCAGCTGTAGCTTTACTCTTTCCCATAGTGTCTGAATTGGATAATAACTGCCTGTTTAGATTGGTCTCGTCAAATACATCTCCATCAACCGCTGTAATATTCCCGATTCCCAATCTTCCAAGCATCTCTATTATATAGCCCCCAAGTCCTCCACAGCCTATTACACATACTCTAAATTTTTTTAGTTTTTCATTTTCCTCCGATGACAGCATATTCATATTTTTTATATATCTTTTCATCTTATTCCCCCCTAAAAGTGTAGATATTATATAAAACTCTATAAACATTGTTCAAACTCTGAACAGTCAATATTATACTTTTTTACTTTTCTATATAATGTATTTCTACCTATGCCCAAGTTTTTTGCACTTAAAGTCATATTTCCTTCACACATCTTTAATACTTTGATTATGTGTTCCTTTTCTACATGTTCTAATTTATAACACTCCTGCTTTGGTTTTAAGTCTAACTCATCTTTATTTATTTGGGCATTATTTTTATGTAGGCCTGTAGGTATGTATTCCGTATTTATAATAAGTTCTATGAAATTCTCCAATTCCCTTATGTTACCAGGCCATTGATACTCCAATAGATAATTCATATAGTTTTCCGGTATTTCTACCATTTTTTTATTTAGCTTTTTAGAAATTCTATTCATGAAATAGTCTATCAAGAGAGGTATATCTTCCTTTCGATTTCTAAGAGGTGGAAGTCTTAGTGGAAGAACATTTAGTCTATAGAATAGATCCTTTCTAAAGTTTCCCTTCTTAACTTCCTTTTCTAAATCTTTATTTGTGGCAGCCATTATTCTTATATCCACAATTATCTCTTCCGTACCTCCTATTCTTCTTACCGTACCTTCTTCTATAACTCTAAGAAGTCTTGTCTGCATATCTAAAGGCATTTCACCTATTTCGTCTAAGAAAATTGTTCCCCCATCGGCTATTTCAAATTTTCCAGGATGGCCTCCCCGTTTGGCCCCTGTAAAGGCTCCTTCTTCATATCCGAACAGTTCAGATTCTATTAAGTTTTTAGGTATAGCTCCACAGTTCATTGCTATAAAGGGCTCTTCACTTCTATTACTATAATTATGTATTGCCTGTGCGAATACTTCCTTGCCTGTACCGCTTTCTCCCATTATTAATATTGTAGATTTACTATCTGATACCTTTTTAGCAAACTCAACGGTTTTTAAAAAGTCCTCATTTTTCCCAATTATTTTATCAAAGGTATATATTGCCTGCCTTCCCATGATTTTATTGGCCAGCTTTCTAACCTTTTTAACCTCTTTAAATACAAATACAATATCTCTAATGTTGCCCTTCTTATCTACAACTGGATATGCACTTAGATTAAATCGCAGTTTGTTTTTTCTCGAATTTATAAATACATCTTCATCTGCAAAATTATTTTTATTTACTACCTTTAAGTTCCCATCCAAATCTGCAGTAAGTATCCCCGCTTGTATGGAATCGATAATAGTTTCTGTATAAAGTTTTGATAACACTGCCTCTTCACTGTAATTCTTTACCTGAAGCATTCTTTCAATTGCATTGGCAGCTGCAACAACCATACCTAAAGTATGGGGATGGACATTTTCACTATACCCTGTAAGATCTAAGGCTCCAATTATTTTACCAGATATGTCCCGAATTGGGGCACCTGAACAGGTCCATCTATGATATGCTTTAATAAAATGCTCCTCACCAGATACCTGCACCGGCATCCCTTCGGCTAAAGACGTTCCCATTGCATTAGTTCCTATACTTGCTTCATCCATATATGCACCAGGAATCATTCTTAATGAAAAGGCTTCTGATAAAATATCCTCATCTCCGATCACACTCAATATGCATCCCTCTTCATCTGTTAGTATAGAAAAGAAGTTAGACCCTTTTACAAAGCTATAAAGTTGATTCATAAAGGGCTCTGCAGCAAGAATTAATTCCCTTTTTTCTTCCAGCCTTCTTTGTAATTTGTCTCCATCAATTATTTTTTTGCTATAAATTCTAGAGAAGTCTACACCCATCTCCTTACATCTCTTATGGGATCTGTATATATAATCCTTTTCAAGTTTTTTTGCCAGTCTATGCAAAAAACTTCCCCCTTTAACTTATAATCATTCTTTTTAATATAATTATATGTTATTATTTGAAACTTTCAAAGTATTCCAAATAAAGAAAAAGAACCCTCTATATAAATTGAGTGTTCTTATGAAGGTTGAACAATTTAGATTGGAGTATTATAATCTGGTGAGATAAAAATGTTACTTATATATACTATTTAATTATTTCTATCTCATCTCCTACTTTTACTTTCCCTCCTTTTATTACCTTCGTAAATATACCTTCAGTAGGCATTATACAGTTGCCAACCTGGTGGTATATGGCGCATTTAGTATGGCATTCCTTTCCTATCTGGGTTACTTCCTGAATGGTTTCCCCTATCTGTAACTTTGTTCCTACGGGCAGTTTCCACAGCTTTATACCTTCTGTAGTAATATTTTCAGCAAATTTACCTGTACAGAGTCCTTTAACTCCTATCTGTTTCATCTTCTCAATGCTTTCATTTCCAAGTAGACTAACCTGTCTATGCCATTTTCCTGCATGGGCATCCCCTTCTAGGCCATGGTCCTCTATAAAATACCCCTCTTTAATAAATTTTTTAGGTACGCCCTTTTTTTCACTAATATTTATTGCTACTACTTTAGCCATTTAAAATTCCTCCTTCCTCATATAATCACCAGATTTACCTCCACTTTTCTTTATAAGTCTTATATTCTCTATAACCATATCCTTATCTACGGCCTTACACATATCATAAATGGTCAGAGCCACAGTAGAAACAGCAGTCAAGGCCTCCATCTCTACTCCAGTCTTTCCTATGGTTTTAACCTCCGCCTCAATATGAATTCCACTATAGACGTCATCTATCTCAAATCTTATATCTGCTCCCGTAAGAAATATATTATGACACATGGGAATTATATCGCTAGTTTTTTTAGCTCCCATTATTCCTGCAACCTGTGCTACAGCCAGAACATCGCCCTTTTTCATCTGTCCTTCTTTTATCATATCGAGAGTACTTTTATTCATTTTAATACTTCCCCTGGCTACGGCTACCCTATTAGTATCACTTTTTTCCCCTACTTCTACCATCTTTGCCTTCCCGTTTTCATTAAAATGCGTAAATTCCATTTTATCCTCCTATTTGATACATTTCTCTTATAATCGGTTCATATTCATGATTGTTTATATTGTGCTTTCTAGGTTTAGATTCTATAGCATTCTTAAAAATATCAAATAAATTCATCTCTAATTTGCGAAACTCTCTTATATCTATTTCTAAATTTGAATGAAGGCAAGGCTTTATTTTACCATCGGAAGTTACCCTTATACGGTTACAATTTCTGCAAAAATGACTACTTATGGGATTGATAAGACCTATTCTACCTTTCGCCTTTGGAAGTCTATAATATTTCGCGGGACTTCCTTTATCCTCTTTGCATATTGGAACAAGCTTAGGATATTTTTCTAAAACTATAGTATTGGGTGTAAAACGCTCTTTGGCCCATGTGCTGGCCTGCCCTATAGGCATCAATTCTATAAATCTTACATCAATTTCATCGTCTATTGTTAATTTAATAAAATCTCCGATTTCATCATCATTAAATCCGCCAATTAAAACTACGTTTAATTTGATAGGGGTTAATCCTTCTTTTTTTGCAGCTTCAATTCCTTCTAAAACTCTTTGTAAGTCTCCACCTCTGGTTACGGCTTCATATTTGTTCTTATTTAGACTGTCAATACTTATATTTACTCTTTTAAGTCCCGCTTCTTTTAAGTCGCGTGCATATTTTTTAAGTAAGGTCCCATTAGTAGTCAAAGCTATATCATTGATTCCATCAATATCCGATATTTTTTCTACAAGTTTGACTATACCTTTTCTCACCAAAGGTTCTCCCCCTGTAATCCTTACCTTATTAATACCAAGCTTGGCTCCTACCCTTACAATCTCTTCTATTTCTTCTATTCTGAGTATGTCCTGATGATTTTTCTTAAAGATTCCTTCTTCAGGCATACAGTATCTACATCTGAGATTACACAGGTCCGTTACTGATATTCTTATATAATTTATTTTTCTTCCCTGTTTATCAAACACAGTTATTCCCCCTCTATTAGGTAACAGGTTACGGATTACAGGTTACACCTTCTATAATTTTTCCTGATTCTTCTACTTTGTAACCACCTAATTCCATAAGCTCTTCTTTGAATTCTTCAGACTTTAATGCCTCTATAAATCTCTTTATATTTTCATCCTGTAAAAATTCTGATCTTATTATAAAGTCATACTCCTCTTCACCTATGGGTATAAAATCTAGTCCCATTACATTTGCTGCAGATTTTATGCCAATCCCTACATCAGCAGTTCCCGAAAGCACTGCTGAAGCCACAGTCATATGAGTAGTCATTTCTCTATCATATCCTTCTATTTTTTCGCTGTTTATTCCTAGTTCTTTAAGCTTATAATCCAAAAGCATTCTAGTACCAGATCCTTTTTGTCTATTTACAAAAACTATATCCTTTCTTATTATATCTTCTATAGACTTTATATCTTTAGGATTATCCTTCTTGACTATAAGTCCTTGCAATCTCTTAACTCCTTTTATCAAAGACATATCCATGTTTTTAAAATATTTTTTTATATATTCAACATTATAAGTTCCGGTTTTCCCATCCAGTAAATGTACTGGAGCTATGTGGGCCTCTCCCCTCCTTAAAGCCATAATGCCCCCTAGACTTCCTACGTGAGCCGATGATAGGTTGGTTTCAGGATACTTAGTATGAATGATATTTCCTAAAACATCCAGTATAATATCGTGGCTACCTATTGAAACAATAGTATTTTCTATACTTTCTAAATCCTTAAGCAGTTCAACCTTTACACTTTCTCCTGACTCTATTCCCTCCACATTTTTAGGAATATTCATAATTCCATCGGCCTTAACTAGGGACATAGTTACACCAGCACCTCTGTTGAGGGGAGTAGCTATTAACTTATTTCCTACCTTTCCAAGTTTTATCCTGACAAATTCTAAATGTTTTAATGAGGATACCGTTCGTTTAGATAATACTGCCTCAACCCTTGATCTTACAGGTTCTTTTTGTTTTAAACACTTATACAAAAGAGGTTTCACAAAGGCTTCAAATACGAAGTAAGCAGAAACGGGATATCCCGGAATTCCCACAATAGGTTTATTATTAACTTTGCCCAGTATTGCTGGCTTTCCCGGCTTTATTGCTACACCATGAACTATAAGGGTTCCTATATCTTCTATTATTTTAGATGTATAGTCCTCTGTTCCAGCGGATGATCCTGCATTTATTACTACTATATCGTTTTCCTCTGTCGCCTTTATAATCCTTTTCTTTATCAAATCATAATCATCTATTACAGGGCTATATCTTTTAGGATTTCCACCATATTCTTTTACCATGTTTTCAAACATTCTTGAATTGGAATCTATAATTTTTCCTTCTGACAACTCATCCTCAGGCTCTATTATCTCCGTTCCTGTAGGTATAATCCCCACTTTGGGTTTAACTAGGACCTCTATATTTAATATTCCTCCACTTACTAATGCCCCTATATCTACTGGGGTTATTTTATGAAGGGCAGGTACTATCATCTCACTTGCAACAATGTCCTCTCCCACAGGTCTTATGTGCTGCCAAGGAGAAGCAGCTTTGATAATTTCTACTGTATCTTCGTCTATATAAGTTACATCCTCTATCATTATTACCCCATTATAGGGCTCCCTGATGACATCACCAGTATCAACATAATCAAAATCTTCATGAATCTTAAGTCTTACAGGGTTTCTGTCATCAGCTCCAAAGGTTCTTTCAGATCTAACAGCTATCCCATCCATTGCTGATGCATTAAAATGAGGAGATGATATTTTTGCAAAAACAGGCTTAGCTGTAATTCTTCCCAAGGAATCATCTACTCTGACTACTTCTGTTTTAATATTTTTAATTAAATCTTCAACTTCCTTTAAAAATAGCTCTTTAGCCTTTTCCAGCTCTACATTTGAAAGATAAATATTTCTCTCGAATTTCCCCATTGTAAAACCTCCACTCAGCTTTTGCTTTCTCTTATATATATAGATGAACAACTTTAAGATTGAATTTATATTACTCTAGGAATTTTGAGGTTTCCTTCTGAGCGATTTAGAAGTATTTGTTGCTGCTTCTATCTTTTATTTAAACAAAGCAACAAATCTTCACATGAGCCAGAAAGATTCTCAAAATCCTAATAAATTTAACCTTGAACTTTGTTATCTATATTCACTTTTAAAAAAGATACACCCGTACTTTTTCTCCCTTATTTACTCCCTCTTCATCGGTATCTATTCTGACATAACCCTTCGCCTTCGACATAAGGGTGATCATTCCCGATTTCCCATATACGGGATGAGCTATATAGTCTTTCTCTTTCTTTTCTAATGTAACCATCTGATAGGTTTCCTTCCCTTGAGCTGAATGTATATTTACCGCCATTTCTGCCTCTATAAAGCTTTCTTCTTCATTTTCTATTCCAAGCAAATATTTTATGAAATACTCCACAAAAACCTTAAAAACTATCATTGCCGATGCCGGCTGTCCAGGCAGACCGAAAACAGCTTTATCCCGAACCTTTGCAAGTATAGTAGGTTTACCTGGCTTTATGGAAACTCCATGAACAAATACTCCTGGCTCTCCAAGGGAATTTATAACCTTACCTGTGATATCCTTTGTACCTACTGAGCTTCCTCCAGATATAACTATAAAATCCGTATCCTTCAAGACATCTTCTAATACATTTTTCAATGTATCAAACTGATCCTTTACTACTACTTTTTTAGTGACAATACCTCCTATACTATCTGCCATGGCAGCTAATGTATATGTATTTATATCCCTTATTTGACCAGGCTTTACCTCTTTATCAGGCTCTACAATTTCATCCCCCGTCGATATGATTGCAAAGGTAGGCATACTGAAAACCTTTACTCTATTTACACCTACCGATGAAAGTACGCCTATATCCTGTGGCCTAAGTTTAGTCCCCTTTTTCAGTACTTTCTCACCCTTTTTTATATCGTCTCCAATATCTATAATATTCTCCTTGGGAGCAGTTGGCTTGTAAATCGCTATATTGTCTTCATCAAGTTTTTCAGTATATTCTATCATAACTACTGAATCAGCACCCTCTGGAAGCATCCCTCCAGTAGGCACATAAACGGCTTTATCTGGAGATATGGTATAATCAGCGGATGTACCCATCTGAACCTCTCCCACCACCTCCAGAAATACTGGAAGACTTTCACTGGCACCAAAGGTATCTTTGGCTATGACAGCATATCCGTCTACCGTAGATCTCCTAAAATGCGGTACATCAATTCCTGCAAAAACATCCTCTGCCAAAATCCTTCCCGCTGCATTTGATATATTGATATCTACCGTCTTTAAATTATATCCCTCAAACTGGCTTATCAGCTTTTTTCTAGCATCCTCTACGCTGTGAACCTTAAACATTTCCATACGCTACACCTCAACTCATATGATATTCTAATGATAAAAACTTTTTTGTTTCAGAATTTTTAGGCTTCAAGATAACATCTTCAGTCTTTCCTTGTTCAATTACTGTTCCATTTTTCAAAAAAATTACTTCGTCACATATTCTTCTGGCTTGACCTACATTATGGGTTACTATAAATATAGTGATATTTTTCTCTCTGTTTATCTTACCTATTGTCCTTTCTATAAGTTCAATTGTATTAGGATCTATATTAGCAGTAGGTTCATCTAAAAGCAGAAGTTGCGGATTAAATATTAGTGCCCTTGCCAGTACAACCTTCTGGGATTCTCCCCCTGATAGACTTGTGGCCAGCTGGTTTTGTAAGTTATCAATTTCAAATTCTTCCATTATTTTCTTGACGCTTTTATATGTAAACTCTTTGTCAATCCCTCTAATTTTAAGGGGATAGGCAATATTTTTAAATACTGTAGTTCGAAAAAGATATGGATTTTGACTTACATATGTCATCTTTTTCATAATAACCTTGCTAAGCATCTGATTATTATATAAAATCTTTCCTTTTGTACTTTCTTCTAGTCCTGCTATTATTTTTAATAATGTACTTTTCCCTGAACCATTTGGTCCAATAATGCCGTATATTTTACCTTTAGATAAGCATAGATTTTCTACATTGAGTACTGTTTTTCCGTCATATTTCTTTACAATATCCTTTATCCTTATGTCCATAATCAATCTCCTGCCATATAATTGTATAATATGGAGTTCGTAATAAATGAAATGATAAGTAGTACTATTCCCATAGCTATAGATGTGGAATAGTTTCCCATACTGTGATTCATAACTATAAAAGATGTCATGACCCTAGTATGGCCCCTAATATTTCCACCTACTATCATTACCGCACCTACTTCAGAAATAGCTCTTCCAAAACCGGTAACTACTGCAATCAGAATGTCTATTCTCATTTCCTTTATCAATAAAAGCAGAGTATCAAACCTATCCCCCCCTAATGTTTTACATACCTGCTTTATAATTTGCCCCCGTTCTTTAGAGTTATTAAATATTATTCCTGTAATGATGGGAGTAACCAATAAAGTCTGTGCAATGATCATAGCAACTGGGGTAAACAGTAGCTCTAAATAGCCCAGTGGACCTCTTCTTGAAATCATAAGGGCAACTACCAGACCAACTACCACGGGAGGCAAACTCATAAAAGTATTTATGATCCTAGCAAAAACTTTTTTATATTTAAGTTTTTTTAATCCCAGCAAAAACCCTAGGGGAATTCCTATGAATGAGGACAAGAGTGTGGAAGTCAGAGATACATATATAGATAACAGAATGATCGAATAAACTTCCTTATCAAAAGAAACAAGGATTCTAATTGCTTCCTTCAGGCCTTCGAATATATACTCCAAACCTTCCACCTCCTCAGTTTTTGTTTGAATTTACTACAAATGATATTCCTATTTTACGTTTGGTATAAATAAAGCCTGCCCAAATTTTTCTTTGCCAAATTCTCCAATGAGTTTTTGAGTTTTATCTGATAAAATCCACTCTACAAAAGTATTGGCACCTTCACTGTTTATGTTTTCATTTTTATCAGGATTTACAGGAATAACTCCATATTGATTAAAGAGCCTTGGATCTCCTTCAACAAGTATTTCTAAATCTATTTTATCCTTCATAGACAGATAAGTAGCTCTGTCGGACATGGTGTAAGCCAACAGCTCATCTGCCATTTGAATAACATCTCCCATACCTTTTCCAGCTGAAATATACCAATCACCTTCAGGCTTTATATCTATTTCCTGCCAAAAATTTTTTTCTTTCTTATGGGTTCCTGAATCGTCTCCCCTTGATACGAAGAATGATTTTAGAATATCGCTTTTCGCATTCTTTGCTATTTTAGCAGGGTCATCCTTTGGTCCTATCAATACAAAATCGTTATACATTACATCGTATCTTTTGATTCCATGGCCCTCAGCTACAAATTTTTCTTCACTGTCCTTGGCATGAACCAGTAAAACATCAGCCTCCCCATCTCTACCCATTTGAAGGGCTTTACCCGTTCCTACCGCTACAACTTTCACATCGATTCCTGTTTCTTTTTTAAAGTAAGGTAAAATATAATCCAGAAGGCCACTGTTCTCAGTGCTTGTAGTAGTAGCAAGAATTATACTGACATTGCTTTTAGACTTATTCGTTTCTTTACTAGTATTTTGAGTACATCCAGCAAATGTCAATAGTGAAACTGCTAATAATAGAACAATACTTATAAATTTTTTATCCCTAAAACTCACAATTTTTCCCCCTTTGATTCTATGTATTTTCTAAAAGGGTCGGCCCCTGTTTAGACGGAATTTTCTGTCAATTCTAAAAAAAGCAAAGGACATCCCTTCGAAAGGAATGTCCCATAATCTCTCAATTTTCCTTTCCAAGCACGGGAGGCACAAAGATTTCTCTTTATACCCAACGGTCTATAATTCATAGCCTCTGCCTTAGAACCATAGACTCGGAAAACTTTTTTAACTATTCAGTTTTGTTGAATAAAATTATAACATAACTGTAACATTCTTACAACCTTGTCCTTAGATATATGCTTTCATTTTTTGATTTATTACTTTACGAAGTTAATTTTTTGACCACTAGTTCGTAAGTCTCCCATCTTCTGTATAAGTGGGAGATCCAAGCACTAATCTAATAATTGCTCGATCCAATTATTGGATTATGCTATAATTATGTTTTCAAAATTTGTATATACATTCATTTTTCTACCTCTAACAAATCCTACTAAAGTTATTCCCAATTTTTTTGCCATAGCTACCGCCAAGTCCGTAGGAGCAGATCTTGAAACTATCATAGGTATTTGAGATTTTGCCGATTTTAATAATATCTCCGAAGATACTCTCCCACTAGTAAATACAATTTTACTATTTAAAGGAATATCCTTTATTAAGGCTTCTCCAATAATTTTATCAATTGCATTATGCCTTCCAATATCTTCATGAAATAAAATTACTTCTTTATGGTCACATAGCATACAACTGTGTACTCCTCCCGTCTTTAAAAAAGTTTGTGACCGTTTATTCAGCTCTTTCATCATATCATTTACAAAGTCTGCAGTTACTTTTACATCTGTAGATACTTTCTTTGTTCTCAATGAATCCAGCACACTATAAAAAACAGTTCCTCTTCCACAACCTGTAGTTCTCATCCTCTTTCCATGGAGTTTTTCAGTCAATAGACTTTCCCGTATTTCCAGCTTTACAATTCCTTCCTTTTGTCTAATTTTTATATTGTTTATGTCACCCTTATCTCTTATTAGACCCTCCGATTTTAAAAATCCTATGGCAAGATATTTGAGGTGATTTGGTGATGCTAGGAGAGTTATGAATTCTTTACCATTTATTAAAATTGTTAAAGGATATTCCTTTACCACAAAGTCCTGCTCATCAAATAAAATACCATTTTTTACTTTCTTTATATTTAATTCTTTATACATGGTACTCATAATACTCTCCCTTCATTATTTTTTAGATAAAACTTTTCTAGTTCTTTTCTAGTATTTAAATTTTTAAACATTTGCCAACCGGGACTAAAGGATCTAGCTGTAGCTTCTTCTATATAGATTACTTCCAGTTTTTTTAGTAATGTAAAAATACTTCTTTTTCCTAAGCATATATGTTTTTTAATTTCTTCTGTCATTTTTTTTGAATAGAAACTGTTAAAGGGTTCTATATGCTCTTTGTATCTTGTAATTACAGCATAGACATCATCCCTTAGTTCAAGTTTTGTTTTCATAAATTCAATATAGGCTTCATTAATGTAGGGCATATCGCAGGCGATAACATAGCTATAATTACTGCTTGAGTGTTTTAATCCAATATGGAGTCCCCCTAATGGCCCAATATTTTTTATTTCATCTTCAACTACAATTACTCCATCGTTTTTATAAACCTTTTTATCATTAGAAACGACAATTATCTCATCAAATATTTTTTTTAGTTTATTTATTAAAATATCAATAAGAAACTGATTTCCCACTTTAATATATTTTTTGTCAAATCCCATTCTTAAACTTTTTCCACCAGCTAAAATTATTGCTGTGTCTGCCTTTTTCATAAGTACTCCTTCCAACGCAATTGTGTTTATATTAAATTTTCTATTCTACTTATAATAAATTTTTGGTGTCAAATGCGAAATAGATTTAGACATGATATAATTGTGATATTATAACAAATATTTACTTATCATTATATAAGATTGATGTTTAAATAACAATCATTCTATTGGGGGGATTTTTATGTTCAAAGTAGGAATCATTACTGCAAGTGATAAGGGTTCAAAAGGAGAACGGGAGGATAAAAGCGGTAAATTAATTAAGGATATAATGTCAGCCAATGGATATGACATAGCAATGTGGAAAATACTGCCTGATGAGCGAGAAGAAATATCTAAAGAACTGATAAACATGTGCGATAATTTAAAACTGGATCTTATACTTACAACGGGAGGAACAGGTTTTTCTCCTAGAGACTTTACTCCAGAGGCCACCCTTGATGTGATCGACAGGCAAGTTCCTGGAATTTCAGAAGCCATGAGATATTATAGCCTGCAAATAACTCCAAAAGCTATGCTCAGTAGGGGAGTTTCCGGTATAAGGGGCCAAACTCTTATCATAAATCTTCCTGGAAGTCCTAAGGCAGTAAAGGAAAATTTAGAGTCTATTCTGCCTGCTTTAAAACATGGCCTTGAGATCTTGAAAGGTGTGGCTGTGGAGTGTGCTAGAAAATAAAAGAAATTGTTGTACTTAAAAACTTATGGAAGCCTAATAATATATGGGCTTCCATTATAAAAATGAGGGGTTAACTAACTTTTTTATTATTCTCTGGTTGGTATAACTGCTCCAGTCGACGCAGAAGTTACAATGTTTGAATAAACATAAAGATATCCTTTTGGTTTATTTCTTATAATTTCAATTTCTTTTTTAATACGTTCTTCAAAGTCACTATTAACTACTTCTATCATCCCACTTTCCACATCTACGGTTATAATATCTCCATCTTTTACGTAGGCAATTGGACCTCCTTCTGCTGCTTCAGGACATATATGACCAACAAAACAGCCATTGTTAGAACCCGAAAAACGCCCATCGGTAATTAAACAAACCTTACTCCCCAAGTTCATGCCTACAAGAAGCTTCATTGCTTTATACATTTCAGGCATACCCGGTCCACCTTTAGGGCCTTCATTTCGAATTACTATAACATCTCCTGCTTTAACTTTATTTGAAGATATTCCTTCCAAGGCATCCTTTTCACTTTCAAAAACTACTGCTGGACCTGTAAATTTCAAGGCCTCCTCAGGTATAGCAGAAGGTTTAGTTACTGCCCCTTCAGGAGCCAGATTTCCCTTTAATACAGCAATTCCACTATTGGTTGCTACAGGATTATTTAAACTTCTAATAACATTTTTATTTAATGTCACTACATTAACTATATTCTGACTAACTGTTTGTCCTGTTACAGTCATTTCATCTAAATCAAGTACAGATTCTAACTCTTTCATTACAGCAGGAATGCCCCCAGCCTCATAAAAATCAAGGAGTGCATACTGTCCTCCAGGAATTAATGGAGAAATATGAGGCACTTGGCTACTGATTGCACCAAAGTCTTCTAAAGTAAGACTTACTTCTGCCTCATAGGCTATTGCAAGTATATGCAGAACAGCGTTAGTTGAGCCGCCTATAGCTGAATTAATTTTAATAGCATTGCTTAATGAGTTACGAGTAATGATTTGTCTTGCTGTAATATCTTTCTTTACTAATTCCATAATAGCCTTACCACTTTGGAATGCCACTGCCATTCTTTGACTATAAACAGCTGGAATTGCGGCACTACCTGGAAGTGACATTCCCATTGCCTCTGATAAACAACACATTGTATTTGCAGTCCCGAGCATAGCACATGAGCCGATAGTCGGACAAGCATTATCTTCAAGCCACAAATATTCATTCCAATCAATCGTTCCAGCATTTAGTGATCCTAAGGATTGTTGTATAATAGAATGATCTATATGTTCACCACCATATGGATTATCCTTTCTCATTCTTCCCGGAAGTGTTGGACCACCATTAACTAAAATAGCTGGTATATCAAGCCTTGCTGCTGCCATTAGCATGCCGGGAACAATTTTATCACATGAACCAAGTAAAACCATACCATCTAATTTATGAGCCTCTATCATCATTTCTATATCATTTGCGATTAATTCCCTAGTTGGAAGTATATGTCTCATTCCTTTATGGCCCATAGCCATACCATCACAGGCTCCTATTGTTCCAAATTCAACAGGAGTACCTCCAGCAACCCTTATTCCTTCTCGTACATGCTGAACTAAATTATTCAGATTGAAATGACCTGGACATATGGTATTAAATGAATTTACAACTGCTATAATAGGTTTTTCCAGCTCTTCATTAGTAAAACCATTGGATTTATATAAAGCTCTTACGTTTGACCACTCAGGTTGTTTTAAAATACTTTGACTACGACAAAACATTTTGCGCCTCCAACTTAAAAATTTTAAATTAATTTCTTGCATCTTCTATTCTCTTTACAAACTCTTTAGCTTTCTCAGTTATCCTTTCATAATCACCTGTTTTAGCATCTTTAGTTAATGATCCACCTACACCTACAGCTATTGCACCATTTTTAACCCAATCAGCTACATTATCTAAATTCACTCCACCAGTCGGCATTAAATTTGCCTGTGGTAGTGGTCCCTTGATAGCTTTAACTATTGATGGATTGAAAGCACTTCCCGGAAAAACCTTTAAAATTTCAACTCCTAATTCCATAGCTTCTATTGCTTCTTTAACTGTCATGACTCCAGGCATTACAGGAACTCTATATCTATTACATAAATTTATAACTTCATAATTTAAATGAGGACAGATAATATATGTAGCTCCAGCTAATATACATTCCCTTGCAGTTTCCGGATCAAGTACTGTGCCAGCTCCTAATATTATGTCATCGTAAGTTTCAGAAATCTCTTTTATAATATCCAAAGCGCCTGGAACAGTCATTGTAACTTCAATTGCATTAATTCCGCCTTCTCTAATAGCTTCCACTGTTTTCAAAGCTGATGCCTTAGATTCTGTCCTAACTATGGCAACTATACCTATGTCTACAATTTTTTGAATGATACCTATTCTTTTCATCGGATTACCTCCAGCAACTACATGTATTTGCTTTTATATTCATATATATTTACAGCTCCTACGGAGCTAATTTTTTCCACATCATTATCATTTAATAAGGTTACTGAATTAACATTACATCTCATTTTTTTTATAACTAATTTGTATAGCTCTCTTAAAATCTTTTTACCGCCTATGATGATATCATGTTTGTTTCTATTGAGATCATTCTGTATTGATTGTATATCATAATAAGCTAATGACCCTGCTAGAAAATTAGCTCTCTGATTCGGAGTAGTATCTAAAAAGGTGTCAATCAATCTAACTAAAAAACAAGATTTAGTAAAACCATATTTTTTTGCACTTTCTATACCTTTAAAGACATATTTTTCATCAATTTCTCTAATAAGTTCCTCATTAATTGATTGAGCTAATATTGTTTCCTTAGATAGAGCCCATAATATTTCTCCTGTAAGTGTTGTACTACATTTTTCTATTTTATTATTTTTATTCATAAAAACAAATTTCGTATGAGATCCAGGAGATATAAATATTGTCCTAGTTTTACTTGGGTATAATGATATCGCTCCTATAGCTTCAACCTCTTCACCTCTCATAATATCTATTTCATTTATAGTTTCAATATTTAAATCTTCTACTCTATTCTTCACTCCTGGTATAAAGTGTATTGGTTTATCTATTATATCTTCAAACATCTTTGATACAATGTTTTCAGAAATTTCTTTAATTCCTATAGGAGTTTTTAAGTGTGAGATCTCATAAAGTCCAAGGTTTGAAGTAATCATACCGGAAGCAATAATAGCATCTATTTCTTCAATAGTTTTATTACCTTGGTCGAGACAATAGTATATCCCTTTCTTAATTGCTTCCTTAAGGTATTTTAATGTCCCCTTTATTGCAGTATCTCTAACTCCTACATTGGCCTTAAAAGTAATAACAATATTTTCATTTTCAATAAGTCTTATTCTTGTATTTGTAGTTCCTGTATCTATAGTTATATATCCCATGTGTATCCCTCCAATTCAATTACCATTCTGCAATAGTTCCATCATGATTTCTCCACACGGGATTTTTCCAGTTATGTCCTTTTTCAGCTTCTTCTTTAACCTTGCCTTCATTTATTTCTATACCTAATCCTGGTTTATTTGGTATAGCCACATACCCATGCTTATATTCAAATACACTTTTGTCTTTTAAATAATCTAATATATCACTACCCTGATTATAATGTATACCTAAACTTTGCTCCTGTATGAAGGCATTCGGAACACAACCATCTAGTTGCAAACAAGAAGCTAAGGCTATAGGACCCAGTGGACAGTGATATGCTACTGCAACATCATAGGCTTCAGCCATAGCCGAAATTTTTTTGCATTCAGTAATACCCCCAGCATGAGAAAGGTCTGGTTGTATTACATCAACATATCCTTGTTCAAAAATACCCTTGAAATCCCATCTGCTATACATTCTCTCTCCTGTTGCTATTGGAATCGACGTATTTAAAGTAATCACTTTTAATGAATCAAGATTTTCTGTTAAGACTGGTTCCTCAATAAACATCAATCTAAATGGCTCTAACTCTTTCACAAGAATTTTTGCCATTGATTTATGTACTCGTCCATGAAAATCCACGGCTATACCGAAGTCTTTACCACATGCTTCTCTTATTGAAGAAACCCTTTCTAACACTGAATCTATTTTGGAATAGGAGTCTATATAATGCATCTCTTCGGTAGCATTCATTTTGATTGCACTGTAACCTGCTTCTTTTTTTTCTAAAGCTGCTTTAGCCACATCACTTGGTCTATCTCCACCTATCCATGAATAAACCATTATCTTGTCTCTGCATAATCCTCCAATCAATTCATAAACAGGTGCATCATAATACTTACCCTTTATATCCCACAGTGCTTGATCTATCCCCGATATGGCACTCATAAGTATGGGGCCACCTCTATAGAAACCTCCTCTATAGAGGGTCTGCCAATGGTCTTCTATTCTCAGGGGATCTTTACCCAAGAGATATTCCATTAATTCTTTAACTGCAGATTCAACAGTAGCTGCTCTACCTTCAACTACAGGTTCTCCCCATCCAACTATTCCTTCATCAGTTTCAATCTTTAAAAACAGCCATCTCGGCTTTACTTTATACAGCTTAAAACTCGTAATTTTCATATGATTCCTCCGGCTATTTTCAATTAATTTTTTTAAAGTAGATTGCAAATGATAGTCTACTCCATATAAGCACCTTTCATTGGTGAAACTGCAAGTTTGCGGTAAATTTTAAGGGCTCCTTTATCGTCTTTAGGCTCGGGCTTTTTCCATCTATTTCTTCTTTCTTTCAATATTTTGTCAACTTTTTCTTTAGGCATTTCTTTACCGTCTACTCCAATTATATCTAGTCTTCTGTTTGGAATATCTATTCTTATTAAATCTCCTTCTTCAACTAGTGCTATAGGACCACCTTCACTAGCTTCAGGAGATACGTGGCCTATCGCTGGACCTCTAGTAGCACCAGAATATCTTCCGTCTGTAATTAAAGCAATAGATGCAACTAGTTCAGGGTCAGATGCGATTGCCTCCGTAGTATAGAACATCTCTGGCATCCCACTTCCCTTCGGCCCTTCGTATCTTATAAATACTGCATCTCCCGGCTTAATTTTTTTGTTTAAAACCGCTTCTAAAGCTTCCTCTTCTGAATCGTAGGGTCTTGCTATTAACGTTGCCTGCATCATTTCCTTTGCTATAGCCGAATGCTTTACAACTGCTCCTTCCGGTGCCAAGTTACCTCTGAGAATAGCTATTGCTCCCTCCTTCTGTATGGGCTTACTAGCTGGAGTTATTACTGCCTCTCTATTAACTCCCATTTCTTTTAGATAACTATGACATTTGTCATAATAGCCATTTTTCTTTAACTCTTCTAGATTCTCTCCCAAAGTTTTTCCAGTTACCGTCATCACATCTAGATGCAAATATTCTTTAATTTCTTCCATTACAGCTGGTACTCCTCCGGCAAACCAGAAATACTGTCCTGGATAAAATCCACTAGGCCTTATATTAACTATATATGGTATTTTTCTGTGAAAACTGTCAAATATATCAGGATCGATTTCTATACCTACTTCATGGGCTATGGCAGGTATGTGAAGCAGTGCATTAGTTGATCCAGCTATGGCTGCATGGACCATGATTGCGTTTTCAAAGGCTTCTTTAGTTAGGATTTGAGAGGGCTTTATATCCAGTCTAATTAGCTCTAAAAGCTGAGCAGCTACTCTTTTTGCTACTTCTTCCATTTCTTCCAATGTTGCAGGCATTGCTGCCGTTCCAGGCAATGCAAGACCTAAAGCTTCTGACATAATTTGCATTGTAGCTGCTGTTCCCATAAATGCACAAGCACCACAGGAGGCACAAGCAGTATGCTGTTTTTCTTTAAATTCTTCTTCTGTAATTTCACCTCTTTTTAGTTTGGCGCTATATGTCCCAATTTGCTCTAGTGTGAGATTATCAGGACCAGCCTTCATAAGGCCTCCTGTCATTACTATCGATGGCATATCAAGTCTTGCAATAGCCTTCAGATGAGCAGGAATCCCTTTGTCGCAGCTGCATATAAACATTCCACCGTCAAAGGGAGTGGCTGTTCCTTGTATCTCTATCATGTTGCAGATTATTTCACGGGATAGTAGAGAATAATTCATTCCATCATGTCCTTGGGCTATCCCATCGCATATATCAGTTGTTGTATATTTTGCTGGTCTGGTACCTAGTTCTAAAAAGGTCTTTTCTGCTGCAAATACAAACTTATCTAAGTGAACACTACCAGGATGGCTGTCTCCCCAAGTACTTTGAAGAAATATTTGAGGTTTATCTAAATCTTCAGCACTCCATCCCATTCCCATCTTTAATGCATCCATCTCTACTGCGACACTTCGCATTTTTTGACTTCTTAACATCATATTTCCTCCTCTTTTTCAAATCCAACAAAAAGTCTATTAAATTCGTTAAAAAGGAAAAGATTTATTAACATAAGGTTTATAAACAACCATAACTATTCTCTTTAATAATCCTTCAGTTCCCATTAAATTTCCCGCTAAAATTAAAAACGGAACAATCATAAGAGGAAAAGAATATACTGCGATTAAGGACCCTTGGGCTAAATATACTGTAGTTATATTACTGTATAAAAGTCTTAAGTGAGATGCGAATCAAAGGGAAATTGCAATTAACACTCTTCATCTGAAAATGACTAGTTTTCGTAGTATTTTTTAATTTTTTACCAGTTAAAATTTACCGCTATTACTGGCTATATATTAATCGACATAATTTATCATACTACCTATTCCTTCTATTTCCATCTTTAATACATCTCCTTTTGACAGAAGACCGCCTCCATATGGAGTTCCAGTTAATATAACATCACCTGGTTCTAAAGTCATAACCTTAGATAAATAACTAATTAGTTTTGGAACCCCAAAAATTATATCTTTAGTATTTCCATCTTGTTTTAAAACGCCATTTACACAAAGTCGAAGATTAACATTCATAGGATTCAATTCAGTCTCTATAACTGGTCCTAAAGGAGTAAATGTATCAAATGATTTAGCAAGAGCCCATGGTTTTGTTCTAGCCATCACATCCTTAGCTGTAACATCATTAGCTATCGTATAACCTAAGACATAGTCTAAAGCTGTTTCTTCTTTTACATCTTTGCACCTTTTGCCAACTACTATAGCCAATTCTACTTCGTAACAAATTTCTTGACTCATTTCTGGTTGAATTATTTTTTCATTAGGTCCTATTACTGAGCTTGGAGCTTTAAGAAAAACAATTGGTTCTTTCGGAATATCTAATCCATTCTTCTTAGCAGCATCGTAATAGTTTAATCCTATTCCAATTATCTTACTTGGTACACATGGAGATACTAACTCAACATCCTTCAAGTATAGTGTTTCTTTACCAATAGAAAAGTCTTCATACAACTCTCCTTCAATTGGCTTAATTATTTCACCATCTAAAATTCCATAACTAACTTTTGCATTTATTCGATAACGAACTATTTTCATTATTGACTTCGAGCCTCCTTAATAATTCTTATAAATGTACGAGCTCTTTCAATTAATACTTCATACTCCTCGTTTTCTATTGCTTTTTTATCTAACAACGATCCACCTGCACCTAAAGCAACTGCTCCTGCTTTAATATAATCAGCAGCATTATCTAAATTGATACCTCCAGTTGGAATTACCTTAATATCACTTAACGGTCCTCTAATACCTTTAATAAATTCAGGTCCAACTACATTAGCAGGGAATACTTTTATTAAATCGGCTCCAGCTTCGTAAGCCTTAACAACTTCAGTAGGAGTCATTACTCCAGGTATTACAAGCTTATTATACCTTTTGCATAGCTCTATTACTTTTAAATTAAGATTAGGAGCAAAAACAAATTCTGCTCCCGCTAAAATAGCAGCTCGAGCACTTTCTGCATCTAATACAGTTCCAGCTCCTACTATAACATCACTATCCTCTAATAATAATTTAACTTCTTCTATCATTTTAAGAGGCTGAGGGCTATTCATGGTTATTTCTAGTACTTTAACTCCACCTGCTGCTAACGCCCTAGCTACTTTAGCTATTTGTGTCGGTTTCATTCCTCTCATTACAGCAATTAAACCTGTATCTTCAATCACTTGTATAGCTTTGATTTTATCCAAACTTTATCCCTCCCGCAGTAACTTCTATCTTTCAATATCTTCTTTATGCCCTAAAAAAACCTGCAATTCCTCCCATGTAGGCAATCCTTCTACATCACCTTTTACTGTCATAGCAAAAGCTCCAACAGCATTAGCTAATCTTACAGACTCAACTAAATCATAACCTTTCAATTGACCTGCTACAAAACCTGCAGCAAATCCATCTCCTGCACCAATAGGATCAACAATTCTCTCTAAAGTGAATCCTGGTACATGTTGCTTGCTCTCTGAAGTACCAACAATTGCACCCTTCTCTCCTACTTTAAGTATTACGACTTCAGCTCCCAATTTTAAGAATCCATCTATAATCTCTTCTGGTTCATCTACTTCTAATAACAGCTGGCCTTCACTTAAGCCTGGTAATACAATATCCACTTTACTACAAATATCTAAAACAACCCTCCTCATCTCTTCTTTACTCCATAGCTTTAATCTTAAATTAGGATCAAAGGTAACTTTTAATCCATGTTTATGTGCTATTTCAATCGCTTTATAAATTGCCTCTCTACAGGAATTACTTAAAGCAGGAGTAATTCCTGTGAGATGCAGATATTTAGCTTGACTTATGTATCCTTCGTCGAGATCCTCAGGAACCATATGACTTGCAGCAGAATCATGGCGATAATAATATACCCTTGTTTCACCTAGCCCACGTCTTTCCTTAATCATTAAACCTGTTGGATAGTTATCATCACGCTTAATACTTGATACATCTACACCTTCACCCCTGATAAATGCTTCAACATAATCACCAAAACTATCTTTTCCTAGACGACTAATCCATCCTGCTTTAATACCTAGTCGGGCGAGTCCAATAGCAAAATTAGACTCTGCCCCACCTAATTGTTTTGTGAATTGATTAACATATTTTAGCGAACCACTCTCTTGAGGATTCATCATTACCATTGTTTCTCCTAAAGTCACTACTTCTATCACTTTTATCACCTCTAATTGTAAAAATTATTTATCCCATACTTCTTTATTTACTAAACGTTCAGGTTTCTTACCTATAAGTACATCTGCTACTCCTTGAGCTGCCTTTGTCTTTAATTCTACTAGTGCTTCTTCGGAATACCAACCAACATGTGGAGTGATAATTACATTATTCATATTCAATAAAGGACTATCATTGGCTATTGGCTCCTGTTCAGTTACATCTAGAGCAGCTCCTGCGATTTTTTTATTTTTTAAAACCTCTATCAAAGCTTTTTCGTCAATCACCGCTCCTCGAGCTGTATTAATTATGAATGAAGACTCTTTCATCAAACCTAATTCCCTAGCTCCTATAAGGTGTTTTGTGTATTTATTCAATGGAACATGAACTGATATATAGTCTGATTCTTTCATCAATTCATCCAAGTCCACCAGTTTAACTCCGTATTCTTCTTCAACACCTTTATCTACAAATGGATCATAAACAATTATTTCAAATCCAAATGGTTTAGCTTTTTCTGCTAACTTACGTGGTATCTTCCCAAATCCAACAATTCCTAATTTTTTACCTCTAAAACGATAAATTGGTTTAGATATATTAAAGTTCCAATTACTATTCTTAACATCATTATTAAGTAAAGTTATTTTCCTTGCACATGCCATTAGTAAAGCAAATGCATGATCTGATACTTCATCATCGCAATAATCTGGTACGTTAACGACACAAACTCCATGTTCAGTAGCTGCTTTTAAATCAACTACATCAACCCCTACTCCATAACGAGCAACAACTTTTAATTGAGATAATGCTTCAAAAACTTTTCTGCCTATTGGAGCATATTGAACCAATAATCCATCTACTCCCTGAGCTGCTTCTATAACATCCTCTTCTGTCTTACATTGAGCTTTTAGCAGCTCAGCACCAATTTCTGCTAGTACTTTCTCTTCATATTCCAGAGTTTCATATTCATAATCAGTTACTAAAACCTTAAATTTTGACATAATAATTCCTCCCTTTTTTTTAATTAATAGGTAAAATTTCTCCTGCATGCAACATAACAACAATGGAAGCATTTTTGCCTTTTTTATCTAAAGCATATGCCAGCGCTTCTTGCACAGAAGCAGCTGGAATAAAACCTAACTTTTCTTTTAATTCATCAGAAATATTCGGACAAACCATAATCCCATGAGCTTTTTCTTTAATGACCCTACCTACATGAACCAAATGAGCTGCTACACTAAGTTCTTGCAATTCTTTTTTTTCTATGAGTTTTTCTGTCTCTTTTAAAAATAAATATCCAAACTTTTCAATTTCAGGATGAGTTTTAGCTACCCCTTCTGGACAAGGCGTCACTAGAATAACATAACCCTCTTCTTTAACCACTAATTCAGAAGAATAGATTCCTTTGGCCGCTTGCCACAACTCAATATCAGCCGGATATGAATCAGTAATGACAATATCAGCTTTTGGAATTCTCACTCCGTAAACTTCTTTAGCTAACTCACATCCTGCCCTGTGGGCCGTAACTAAATCACCTGCAAAAACCCTAACTACTTTTCCCTTTAAATCTTGTACAACATTAATAATAAAATTCAACCCCATAAGTCTGGCAGCCTCATCTATCTGCTCTCTTACGATATTATCTCTTTTACCCATAATTTCAGAACCACTTACTAAAGCACTTAACCAATGTGTTTCACCTGTTGATTTACCATTTGCTACTCCAGGTTGGACAATTTTCCCTCCTCCGGAAAAACCTGCTACCCTATGTGGTACAATATGACCTAACCCAATTATAAAATCACTCTCATGTAATAATTTGTTTCCCCATACTTCAATACCTCTTGAAGTTTTGCCATAATACATATTCTGTTCTTCTTTATCCCAAAGGTGATTGAGCACATTATATTCACTCACTACGTATTGACCTAATTTATCAACCAATTCACTCCGACTCATAGGTCTATGAGTACCAACTGCCATCAAAATAGTAATGTTCTCTTTTTTAATCCCTAATTCTTGAAGATAAGGCAACAAAACTTTCAAAATTTTATCCACAGGGGTACTACGCGTATTATCATCAGATAATATTAATATTTTATCTGAAGGTTTCAACCTCTCACTTAACTTATCACTTCCTATAGGATTTTGTATTGCTTCCATGACTAGACTTTCAACATCAGCAGTATTTTCTGTTAATTTAGGCTTAAATACACCTAATAAATTTTCATCCGGTATTTCTAATCCTTCAATCTCCTGATAATAAAAATCAACAAACATAAAACCCCTCCAATAGCTATTTAACTAATGATGGTAACCATAAAACTGTAAAAGGTACATAAGTAATTAGCATTAGAACTATAAATAATATTGCATACATTGGTATCAATTCTTTAACTAACTTTTCTAACTTCAACTTGGAAATTGAAGTAGTAACATATAAAACAGTACCTACAGGTGGTGTTATCAAACCAATACATAAATTTGCAACCATAATAACTCCAAAATGTATTGGGTCAATACCATACATTTTGCTAATAGGCAGCAATATAGGTGTCAATAAAAATAATGCAGGTGTTAAGTCAATGACCATACCAACAATAAATAACAATACATTGAGTATAAAAAGAAAAATCAACTTATTTTCCGTAATACTCATTAAATAATTTGTCAAAGTTTGAGGTAGTTGTGCAACTGCAAGGAACCATGTTAGAGCCATAGCTGTAGCACATACTAACATAACTACTCCTGTACTCAAAGCAGCACCTTTTAATATATCCTTATAATCCCTAAGTTTAACCTTATATACTACAAATGAAATAATAACAGCATAAATAACAGCTATTGCACCCGCTTCAGTAGCAGTAAAGAATCCTCCTAAAATTCCCCCTAAAATAATAATTGGTAAAATCAAAGCCCAAATAGTGTTCCTAAATACCTGAACGAATTCCTTAAAGCTAACAGCTTGACTCACTGGATAGTTTCTCTTTTTTGAAATAAAAAGCGAATATCCAAGTAGTGATATACCTATTAAAATCCCTGGAATAGCACCACCTAAAAATAATTTAGCAATAGAAATCTGTGCTAGTGAACCAAAAATAATCATTGGAATACTTGGTGGAATTATTGGTCCGATTACTGCAGAAGCAGCTGTAATAGCTGAAGCAAAAGGCTTGTCGTATCCATCCTTCTCCATCATAGGGATCTCCAGTGAACCTAAAGCAGCTGTATCCGCTACTGCTGATCCGCTAATTCCTGCAAAAAGCATACTTCCTAATACATTTACAGCAGCTAATCCTCCCCTGATTCGTCCTACAAGAGCACCCGAAAATTTAAGAATATCATTGGTAAGTCCTACTCTGTTCATAATTTCTCCAGCCAGCATAAAAAAAGGAATTGCTAACAAAGTATATATGTCTACACCTGCTATTAATCTTCTAGCAAGTATCATGGCATCTGTCATACCTAATGAAAACATTAAAATAATTGATGTTAATCCTATAGCAAAGCCTATCGGAACTCCTAAAACAGTAAACCCCAGTAAAGAACCTAAGAAAATCAAAACTGTTTCCATATTTAACACCTCGTATATTCAGTATATTAAATTTTATTCAGATTACATTTTTATACTATTTCCAGGTTAATACCAATTTCCTTACTGTTTCTAAAATCATAATAAATGCTGAAAATGGAATTGCACTATATTTCCATCCAACAGAAATACCTAAAATAGCTGTTTTTTGAATATAGGCCTTCGAAGTATAATCAATTCCACCTTTTAAAGCATATACTAAAAATATTAAAATAAAAACGTTAATAATTGTTATTAATAGTTTTTCAGCTTTATTTTCTCCTAATTTTTTTATAAATATTTCAAATGCAGGATGTAAGTTATAACGAAATCCTATAACTATAGCTAAAAACGACATCCATACAAAAGCTAATCTACTTACTTCATCTATCCACATCAAAGCTTTTCCAAAATAACGTGCAATAACATTAAATGTCATTGAACTAACCATTATCATTAGCATAACAATCATAAAAAATGATATGAGTTTATAAACATAATCCATAACCTTAGCCATCTATCATGTACTCCTTCCTAGAACAAAATATCACTTCGTGATACTCTCAGATGAGTAGCAAAGCTACTCATCTGTATTTTTTGAAACTAACTCGCCATTACATTCTGGACATATAAGTATTGGCATTTTCACCTCA
>JAALLP010000010.1_pt1 | contig 117436 bp, 109 predicted proteins | sample 7245951 | NCBI WGS metagenome assembly JAALLP01 (sample SAMN13049199, study PRJNA578106) | oil field metagenome | isolation source: filtered produced water from oil reservoir B6 | place: USA:offshore Texas | collected 2016
TTTTTTTTAGTGTTATTTCAGCCATTTCTTCATCTCTCTTTTTTCAATACTTCTACATATATTTTAGCAAGTTTTCCACAGCTTTTGAAATTTTATAATTTCCTACTTAATACAAGAAAAAAGCAGTTTTACTAAAAGTAAAACCGCTCTTTGATAAGTTTTAAAAATGCTATTGCCTGCGGAGAGCTTCCACAGGAGGCACTGAAGATGCCGATATGGCTGGATATACTCCAAAGAGCAATCCCGATATCAGTGCAACTATTGTAGCTATTTTTATTGCTTGGAAACTAACAGCCGTTGTAAAACCATAGCTTTCAAATATATTTAATCCCCACATACCCGCTGCTATACCTGCAATTGCACCAATAACACTTACATAAAAGGCTTCGAGAAGAAACTGCAAGAGAAGGTCGGTTTGCTTTGCTCCTAAAGCCCTTCTGACTCCTATTTCAGCTGTCCTTTCAGTTACCGAAACCAGCATTATATTCATAATACCAAGTCCACCTACTAAAAGTGATACTGCTGCTATTCCTCCCAGTAACAGGGTCATTACTCTATTTGCATTGTCAGCTTCCTTGACAAGCTGATTTAGACTGGTAATTGTTATAAGCTGATCCCCTGCGCTCGGCAGTATCGGCTTTGGTCTTTCAACTCCTCCAGGCTTTTCCGGCATCGGCATAGGTCTGCCATTTCCCGGCATAGAGTTTTCTTCTCCACCTGAAGAAGCAGGAGTAGGAGCATTTTGAGCAATGCCTAATTTCCTTTTAAAAATTCTTCCTAGCTGTACAACAGCCAAATCAGCATCCTGTTTTGAGGCTGCCTTACCCCAAATTGCTTCAACGGTTCGCTTCTCAGCAATCTTCATGGCTGCTGTGTATGGAATAACCACTTTATTGTCAATATCATCAGCCTTACCAGGGCCCTTTTCAGTCAGTACTCCAACAATCCTATATGTTTCTCCATTCAGTTCAATAGTCTTCCCTACGGGATTTCTTCCTGCCATTAGACTAACTGCAACGTTATAACCTAAAACTGCTACAGGAGATCTTTGTTTTACATGTAAACTAGTAAAGAAATGGCCCGAAAGCAACTCATGATCTCTTATCTTAGGAAACTCATTATCCACACCAATTACATTAATGTTTCCCCTCGTCCTTCTCCATCTAATTGTAGCTTTAGTATTTACAATCGGTGAAGCCGCTACTAGTCCTTCTACTCTCTCAACTAGCTCATCGCTGTCTTCTGGTTTGAATTCCACAGAAGAGTCATGGGCAGTAATAGTTATAACATTTTTTCCCAAACTTTCAAATTGCTCTACAACTGCCCTTCTAGCCCCTTCACCAATACCCATAAGACTTACAACTGAAGCCACACCTATAGCTACCCCTAAAATAGTCAGAGCTGAACGCAAGGGATTTGAAACAATCCCATGCAGTGCCATTTTCATAGTAAACCACCATTTGACTAAAAAGGAGCCTCGTTTCTTTTTCTTATTCACCAGCTGATACCTCCTTTTACTAGTGCAGATGGTAGACTACTCATTTTTATTTTCTGAATTACCATCATCTTTGTCCTTCACGTCAGGTAGTAATTTATCCTTAGCTCCTATATGCTGACTTGGAAGTAAGTCTGCACTGCTTCCTGTAATTACCATATCTCCTTCTTCAAGACCGCTTTTAACCTCTGCTACTCTGTCATTCATTAGTCCCAGCTTTACTGGTACCACCTTTGGCTGTCCGTTTTCTAAAATTTCTACCATGGTTTTACCATCCTCTTCAAATACAGCCTCTAAAGGGACTAGCAACACATCCTCGGCACTACCTGCATCTATAAAGGCATTAGCCTGCATTCCCGGTTTGAGATTTGGACCGCCTTTAACTTCTATGTTTACCATAAATTTAGTTATTCCGTTTACATCTTCTCCACTGGTAGAAACATGAGTAACTTTTCCTTCAAATACTTCACCGGGAAGTGCATCGACAGTTACTTTAACAGGGGCATCCTGCTTGACATTTATTACGTCTATGTCATCTACTTGAGCCCACATTCTCATATCAGATGTATTAAATATGCTGCCTATCCATTCTCCCGGTCTTGCAGATTCTCCTTCTTCCTTGTTAAATCCTGCTACAATACCATCCATAGGAGAGGTTATTTCTAGCTGTTCCAGCTGGTTCCTTAGTTCTCTAATTTCAGTTTTTAGCTCTCTTATTTCCTCTATCTTTTCCTCCAACATGTCCTGAATATCATTACTCGCCATCGTTATTATTTCATCACCCTTTTTGAGACTCTCCATATTCTGAACATGAACCTTAGTTACAATTGCCTCATCAGCTGTGTTTATAACCTTCTCTTCCTCTACGAACCCTTCCACTTCACCTGGTATACTAAAGAAGTTTACAACTTTATCATCGTTTTCATTTTTTAATCCTATGGTAACCTTCATACCACTCTGTACTAATCCAGGGTTGTCAGCTTCTACAATTCCCATATGTACAAACCCCTTTGCAAAACCTTCTTCCTGATTATTAGGTACAGGATTAGGATTGAGTTCAGTTATCTTTCCTTCATAAAATCCGTCAAAATTAGGAAATGAAAGTACAACTTTTTGCCCAACCTTTACCTTTTTAAACTCATTAATAGTTAATTTAATTTTAACTTTAAATTTTGAATCATTTACTACCCTTGCTATTACATGTCCCAATTCTAGCTCCTTGCCTTCTGAAGCATCCAGACCTACTATGCGTCCGTCAATAGGAGAAGTTATTGTAATCCCTTTATTGGGATTTAAGTATTCAACATTTTCCTCTGATACGCCTGTCATTTCTGATAGCTGTTCTCTCTTAACTTCAAGCTCCTCTTCCTTTTCCTCAATTTTTGTTTCCAGGTCACTTGAATCAAGTCTTACTATTACCTGATCCTTTTTAACTGCGTCTCCCTCTTCCACAAGAAATTCTTCTATCACATACTGAACAGAATCTCTATCTCTCCAATCTCCAGGAACTCTTATACCTCCGTGTCTTGAAGGGTCAAGTCTTCCTGTTGTCTCCACTCCTACTGCAATATCTCCTTTAACAACCTTTTCTGTAGAGTATACAGGTCCCTGTGTCTCTTCAATCTCTGGTGGCAAAAGTTGTTTATAAGCATAAAAGCCTCCACCGAATACTATAACTAATATTAAAAGTATCATAAAAATACGTTGTGTCATCTTATAGCACCTCCTGATTCTATTACATCCACCCTATCTATTTCTCCATCTAGTATATGAAATATTTTTTGCCCATGCAAAGCAACATCATGATCATGGGTTACTTGAACTATAGTCATACCCATCTGACGATTAAGCTTTTTAAATATCTTCATTATATTTTCACTAGATCTTGAATCCAGTGCCCCAGTAGGCTCGTCAGCAAGTATAATAAAGTATAATAGAAGGCTCCATTATAATAGCCCTAGCTATAGCTACCCTTTGCTTCTCTCCACCGGATAGCTGGGATGGTAAATGGTGTAGCCTATCGCTGAGTCCTACCATCTCCAAAGCCTTCACTGCTTTCTTCCTGCGAGTTTTTCCCCATATTCCCCTGTATATTAGAGGAAGTTCTACGTTTTCTAAAGCACTTAAGTGAGATAGAAGGTGAAAATGCTGAAATACAAAACCTATAAATTCATTCCTTATGTCCGCAAGCTGACTATCGCGTAGTCTTTCGACTCTGTTTCCTTGGATCTCATAACTCCCTGAAGTTGGAGCATCTAAGCACCCTATTATATTAAGCAGGGTTGACTTTCCTGAGCCTGAAGGTCCCATTATAGAAACAAATTCTCCATCCTCAATCTCCAAATCAATCCCTTTTAACACCTCTACATTAAGCTGACCCATTTTATAGCTTCGATGTATGTCCTTAAGTTTTAATAATGACAAATACTACTACCCCCTTTATGACTCCATCTAATATTTAGACACCTAAAGTATCTATTTTGTTCCAAAAAATATAAACTTTTTTATCATATTTTAACACGTTTCTCTATGACAAAAGATTTTTTATGTCCTGACATAATTCCATCTTATTTACTAGAATTGTAATTTATATATTTATCCACCACAACCAGTATATAATAAAAGAATTCTTAAAAACCTTACAAAAACCTTAAAATTATATATATACTTTTATTATTTCTATAAACATTAAAAGAGCCATAGGCTCTATTGAAATATAATACTATTTCCAAATACTTTCTTTATGAATTTTATTATGGTCAAAATTACAGTCCCCATCTCATGATAATTAACTGCCACAGTAATTACTAAGCTAATGACACCTGAAAGAGCCCCAAGCAAATAAAGCCTTTCTTTATTTTTTCTTCTTTTATACTCTTCTATTTCATATTCCCATACATATCTATGGGAAATTTGCTTTTTATTTTCTTCCTTGAGATTAGTAATATTTCTACCTATCTTGGGTATATTTGCATTTGAAGCTTCTATCCTTTTAAGTATGGCTTTCTTATTCTTTTCAAACTCAGCATCTTTAGTCCAGTAGCTTTTCAACATTGCATCTCCCCTTTTATAATTTATTCTACAAAGGAATTTGTTTTCCTCCAAAATTTACTATTTTATCAACTGATACTTTTTAAAAAGTCCAATATTTCATAAACCTTTATAACATTTAATGATATAATAATTGTGTAAATTCATAAATCAATAATGAATGGAAGGTGATTGTAAGTGCAATACAGAAAGTTCGGTAAATTGGATATTAAGCCCTCACTTCTTGGCTTTGGGTGCATGAGGCTGCCCATAATAGATGGAGACAGCGGAAGGATTAAGGAAGCCGAAGCTATAAAAATGATTCGTTATGCCATAGATAATGGTGTAACATACATAGACACTGCCTATCCATATCATAAGGGAAATAGTGAACCATTGGTTGGAAAGGCACTTCAGGATGGCTATAGGGAAAAAGTATATTTAGCTACAAAGCTTCCCATATGGCTTACAAATACCTATGAAGACTTTGATAAATACTTAAATGAGCAGCTCGAAAAACTAGGTACCGACCATATTGATTTCTATCTGCTTCATGCCCTTAATGAAGAAAGATGGGTTAAACTTCAAAAAATAGGTGTATTTGATTTTCTTGAAAAAGCTATAAGTGAAGGTAAAATCAAGTATGCCGGCTTTTCCTTCCATGATGAATTAGACTTATTTAAAGAAATAGTTGATGCTTACGATTGGACATTTTGCCAAATACAGTTAAATTATATGGATGAAAACTATCAGGCAGGTATAAAAGGACTAAAGTATGCCGCCTCAAAGGATTTGGCCATTATCGTAATGGAGCCACTTAAAGGAGGAAAGCTTGTAAATCCCCCGGATAAAATAAAAAATATTTGGGATAAATCCCAAATAAAAAGAACCCCTGCAGAGTGGGCCTTAAGATGGGTATGTAATTTCCCAGAGGTTTCCGTTGTTTTAAGTGGTATGTCAAATTTGGATCAGGTTATTGAAAACATCGTCACTGTAGAAAAGGCCTTTCCAAATTCATTGACGGGAGAGGAATTAGATATCATAAATGAGGTAAAGAATAAATACATTGAAATGACTAGGGTTAATTGTACCAACTGCGAATATTGTATGCCATGTCCAGCAGGTGTAAACATTCCTCAAAACTTTACTCTTTATAATGATGTATATATGTATGATGCTCTAGAGCATTCATCCTTTGCCTACAACAATCTGCTTAAAGAAGAAAATAGAGCATCATCATGTGTTGACTGCAGAAAATGTGAAAAGGCATGTCCTCAAAATATACCAATCAGTAAAATTTTAAAGGATATTCATATAGAGCTTAGTAAGTAAGTTGAAAAAGGAATCCTCTGACCTGGGATTCCTTTTTTAATTTATTCTAGCATTCTTGTATTTTACCCGTATTTCTAATCATCCTATCTAATATATCTTTATAAAGATTTTTTTCATCTTCACTTATGCCATCTACAAAAATTTTGCTGATTCTTTCACATTCTGGAAGCAATCTATTTCTGAGAGTAATTCCTTTTTCTGTAAGCTTAAGATTTCTAATTCTCTTATCTTCAGGACATGCTATTCTTTTTACATAGCCTTCCTTCTCCATTCTATTAATAAGCCGTGCCACCGTTGGATGCTTTATATCCATTTTTCTACCTAGCTCTTGCTGACTTATTGTTTCAGATTGGCCCAGATAATATAAAGCTATCCATTGTACCCTTGTAATTCCAAAAGTTATAAGTTTTTCATTGAATGCATCACCCATCTTTTTTGCCGCATTATTTGTGATAAAGGCCAAACATTTTTCAAGTTCAAACAAATGCAACACTCCTATATTAAATTTTTTGAATTTTCCTTATCTTTCTTTACTTTATTATATACTTTTCTGATTACTTTTTAATTACTTTTTAAATATATATATGTTTTCAGATCAGGACCTTCCAACTCCTTCTAAATAAATTGTTTATTTAAGAACTATCCTTTTTACTCTAAAGAATCTTTCTATCTTTTCAGCCATCCACTCATGGCAAGTAAAGATGAAAATCTGTCTCTTTTTACTAATTTCATTCAGCAGACCAAGACTGTTATCAAGCCTTGTTTCATCCCAATTTACCAGCAGTTCGTCAAAGCAAATTGGCAAAGCTTCCTTGTCCCTATCAAGATGATCTATCAATGACAGTCTAAGGGCCAGATACAATTGATTCAGTGTACCTTTGCTAAAGGTATCTACAACTCTCTTAGGCATAACTTCTCCTGATTCTCTTACCATTACATTACTGCCTTCTTCAGACTGCTCTAGAAATATATCAGTATACTTACCATTAGTAATAATTTCAAAATATTTACTTGCATTTTTAAGAACATCGGGCTGATTTTCTTCTCTAAATTTTTGATCTGCAAATCTTATAACCTCAGAAAGCAAAGCCAATCTATCTCTTCTTCTACGGGCATTTTCAAGTTTTTCTTCTAATATTGTAAGCCTGCTCTCTATCTCATCTATTCCAAGACTTTCGGAAAGACTCTTTATACTTTCTTCAAGTCTTGCCCTCTGAATCCCGATTTCATTTAGTTTTTGATTTATTTCCTCCTGCTTTTCTTCAGCCTTCATTACTTCGTATTCGGAAAATATCCATTTGTCTGTTTTACTATAGTTTTCAATTTCTTTTACCATAACGTCCAAATTGCTTATGGTATTTAATTCTTCTTTCAAAGATTCGATTTTTGCCTTGATTCTTGAGTTTTCCTCCGCTATATCAAGACCCCTTTCTAAATCACCATCTCCAATATCCTTTAATTTGTCCTGATACTCTTCTAATTTACTCATAAGTTTTTCTTGCTTATCCTTTAAAGAAGTTAATTCTCTTTGAATATCAATTATTTCCTTTTCCAACCCTTCATTTATAAGAAGTTTTTTTTCTAGATCTTCCAACCTGTCCTTAAGTATATATATTTTTTCCTCTTCCTTTATATAGTCCTCAATACAAAACTGTTTTAGAAAACTCTTCAGTTCAGCTTCTTTCTTTAAATATTCATTTCTAAGTCCATCAAGCTCCTTTTCTAATTCTCTTAGGCTATAAACCATATCCTTTATCTTAATTAAGCTTGGTACAAACATCTCATCTATATTATCTATAGTTAAATCTGAAACAGGTATACCTTTAAGATAGTTCTTTAAATCCTGTTTGCACTCGACAACCTTATTTTCTAAATCCTTGATTTTTTTCTTAAGACTATTTGATTCTTTCCTTTTATTTAGATGTTTTTCATAATTTTTTTTCATATTCTTATAATTGATCACCCCGGTTAATCCATAAATAATGCCCCCTAGACCTGCTGCCATAACTAAAGAGCTATCTATGAAAAATCCGACCATAATAAGAATCAATCCAAACACTATACCAAGCAAATATACCTTTTTTGAAAATTTTATTTCAATCGTTGCTGAAGACTGCAGCTCCTTTTTTAACAAAACCTCATGGAGCTCCTTTTTTATATTTTTGTATTTATTTACTAGAATCTGTAGTTCTGATTTATTTATACGCTCGAATTCTTTTCTAATATCATCATTCCATTTTTTCGATAAAACATTCTCCGATTCATGAGATAATCTATCTCGGAGCCTTTTTATATCATTCCTTATTCTCTCTATATTTCCCTTTAGTGTTTCTATTTTACTGTAATTCTTTGAATAAATGTTTATTTTAGTCTTATTCTCCAGAATCAACATATCTGCCGGCTCAAAATTAAATTTCTCTTTCTTCTTGTCCTCTATTAACTGACTCTTTTCTTTAATTTTGCTCTTTATTTCCTCAATCTGTTCCTTTACTTCCTTAATCCTTTCTCTTATATTAATGGGAAGGGAAGAACTTATATCTTCTTTTACAAGTTTGCTTTTTAAACTATTTATCTGGTCTAATACCTTTTTTACAGGTGTAAGCTCCTTAGCCTTATTTAGCAGAGCCCTCAAGTTTAGTTTTTCTTCCCTTAGCTTTTTTATTTCATCATCTATTTCATAGATTTTCAAATCCGCCCGTCTGATTTCTTCTTCCTGCCTCTGAGCTTCTTTTTTCATTCTTTTTAACTCTTTTATCTGACCTTCCAGTTCCTTGATAAGAAAATTCCCTCTGCCACTTTCACGCCATATACTGTCGCACTCATCTCTCAGATTTTTTAGCACATCTCTTGTGTTCTTTATAACATCGGTTCCATAACCTGCTAACAGCTTATCTTCTACCTCTTCCCATGCTTGTCCTTGTATCTGAATTAAGTCCTCTACCCTCAAGGCGTATATTTTATCATAGATTTCCATTGATATATGTTTTGCCTCGGGAACTGTTTCATTTCTTAAGTTTCTATATTTATCGCCAAATCCATATTTTCCCTGAGGCCTGCTAAGCAGCTTCCTATATACAACAACCTCATCTCCTCCCCTAGTATTCAAATAGGCTGTAAACTCTATCTTTCCATTTTCCCATGAAGAATAGGGGTGGGAGTCGGCCCTAGCTGGATAAAATCCGTACAGCATTGCCTTGATGAGGTTAAAAATAGTAGTTTTACCAGCCTCATTCTTTCCATAAAAAAGCACTATACGAGGATCAATGCCATCTATAGTTTTTGCCCCCGTAAATTTGCCAAAATCCTTTATCTTCAACTTAGATATCTTCATCAACATCACCTACCATCAAGCTTACTGCTTCCTCATCCAAACCATTTGCCAGTTCTTTAAAATAAGATAATTTGTCATCTTTCTTTCTTATTCTTTTATTTGCTAAAGGTATTTCCATTAATCTTTCTATGAGTTCTCTATTTTCCTCAATATTATCCAATAAACATAGAACTGATGAAAGTACGTGATCTCCTTCTCTATAGTTCTCTATATTTAAAACATTCATCAAATTATCGACTTTAATTTCTAAATTCAATAGGTTTAAATCTAATATTAAGTCTTCAGTAAGCTGATCAATATTATCCTCCAACTGTAGTTCCCTTTTTAAATAAGCTCTTCCCTGAAGCTCCACCCTTAATATTAAATCACTGTCCGGCAATCCATTTTGCTCTACATATTTTTCTATATTGTTTTTTATATATTCTTTAAGCTCATCATAGCTTTTTATATCCTCTAAACCATCTAGAGCTAAGGTTTGCCACTGAATAGCAGATAAAGGTTTAAACTCAGTAGTAATACTGCCTAACTCATCTATAGTAACTAAGAGTCCCCCTTTTTCTCCCGTCTCCCTAGGATGTCTTCCCTGTATATTACCCGGGTAATAAATTTCACAGTTTTCACTAATCTTCTGTCTTTTATGGATATGTCCTAGGGCCCAATAGTCGTACATCTTTGATTCAAGATCTTCTCTGCTGCAAGGCAAATATCTATCATGATCCTGAACTCCTCCTGCACTAGTAACCATGGTATGTAAAAGCCCCACATGGGGAAGGTTTTCTTCCTTTATGGGAAAATGCAGAACCAGATTTCTACCTTCGGTACTTGTTTTATGCCCACAAGATACTATTTTGCAAACCGCTTTATTGTTAGAATTATATATATAGGCTGTCTCTACTCTGTCTTCCTTAAATACATATACATTGTCAGGCCATCTGATGGAATTTGCCCTATAGCTTATGTGTCCTGGATCATGGTTTCCTGTGGCGTAAAAGACCTTTATATTATGTTCCCTTAGCCTGGTAAACTCTTTGATCAAAAACTGCTCTGTTTTAAAGGACAGTTTATCGTTATCAAAGAGATCTCCGGCTATTAAAAGTGCATCTACCTTTTCTTCAATACATAAGTCTATAGCGTTATTAAAGGCCTTTCTAATACCTTCCCTAAGTTTCTTCCTTAACACTTTATTTTTAGAGTAAAAACTAGTGTCCAAATGCACGTCCCCTATATGTAAAAATTTTACCAACTCAAGTCCCCCTCAAAAAGGTTTTCATAACTATATTGTAACAAAATCCTTTAAATTTTTCTAAAAATTATTATATAAGGTTCCAGCTTTAAATAAAGGTAAAAAGAAGAATCTTTTTCACCAGGAAAAAGTATTTAGACAAAATAAAACTCTAAAGATCTTCGAAAAAATTATGTAGAAAAAGAAAAAAATTATACTTTTTTTGCAGGAAATTTGTAGAAAATAAAGAGCTTTTAAATTTAATGTATAATTTTTTTGTAAGGTAGATAATTGACATGAGGAATTCATACATTGATAAATATGATATACTTGAAATATTTAAAGATGATGCATATCAAAAGATCTTGATCGGCACAAGCAAAGAAAATCCAAATGAAGTAGCAGTAATCAATCTGCTGTCAAGAGATAAATTCAAGGACATAATTTCTGCGTCGTAGTTTCAAAAGGGGCTAAATAATCTAGTCCATCTAGAAGTATTAGATGATAAGGTAGTTGTAGTTACTGAATATAAAGAAGGAACTCCCTTTGACACTTACTTAGATTATTTTAATACTACCCTTAAGCATAAAATAAATTTAGCCTATGAATATCTAACAAAGATAGTTAAATATGATGTTTTCAACAATAGCTTAAAAAATATATTTATCGATGAATCACAAGTTATTTTAAAAAATCATGTCCTCTTATTTAATGAGCTGATAATCTTTGATGAAAATTTTGAAAAAATCCATGATTTTAGCAAAATAGCTAAAAAAATTGGATTAATCATGGAAAAGATTATTTTTACAACCAAATCCGATGAAAATGAAACTTTTGAAAATGATAGAACAATTAAAAGATCAAAGAATTTATTGATAAATTAAAAAACAATGGCCACGATTACAAAAATTTAAATGAAATCTACGATAATTTTAGAAAGATATACATTTATGACCTCTATATGGAGGATGATTACAGGATAGCCGATAATTCTGATGATAAAGACGCGTCTAATAATCCGCCCTCAGATAAGCTAAATGAAGCTAAAGAATAGGGACAAGGAACCCAAAAATAAACTTTCTAAAATAGTCATGAATACTTTAGAAGCGGCAATTACTCACTAACACTTGGAGAAGAAGGAAAAAACAATTTTGAAACAATAAGCATTAAAAATTTAGATATAAAGAATAAACCTATCGTATCTATGTTGATTGCTTCTTCTACCCTAGATAATGTGAAAATTTATATCAAAGGATATAGAGGTGCAGCAAGATTTTTGAACAGTTCATATCATATACTCCAAAGAAGATAAAATCATGGGAGATGCTTGAAGTAAGTGAAACGTCAAAAAATATAGATAAAGTGGAAATATTTTATATGATTTCAACGCTCCTATATGGATAGATGATATAGTAATAAGCTCATACAAGTAATCTTGAATCATTGATTAACACACCGTCTTAAAAAGCGGGGTGTCAATATTTAAGCAAGAAATATTTTTTCAAAAAGTAAGATAGTCAGTTCATCATATATCTATTATATGTGAACTGACTATCCCTCAGATCCTAATCCACTTAGCTTTTCACTTTCTAACTGTATTACAACCTCATTCCTTTCTTGTCTTTTAAACTAAACTTCATTCAAACTTAATTTCTCAATTTCATTTGTTCCATTTAGTTTTTCAAGTTTCTAAAATTTAAATCGATCTTCACCAATCAATTTAAAGTAACTTTATTGAATTTGAAACTTTACTAATAGCTTTTTTACTCTTGATTCTAAATTCGAACTTCTTTACTTCAACATAAGTGAATCAGGATCTGATTAAGAAGAATATATCTTTTATATTCTTCTTATTTATATTATACCACAGATATATATAAATAAACAGTTTTTTCAGAAAATTTTGATATATTTTTTTACTTTACTGTGATTCCAATCACAGATAGATTTATTGCTCAATGACATTATAATCTCGAAAGGATAAAAAACTCTTTAAATTATTACAATCACCAAAGGAGGTAATAACATGAAAGTAAAAGTAGATAAAGATACATGTATTGGCTGCGGCATGTGTGAAGGTACATGTCCAAAGGTATTTAAAATGAATTCTGAAGGAACTGCCGATGTGACAGTAGAAAATCCTGATGGTGAAGCTAGGGAATGTGCAAAAGAAGCAGCAGATTCATGCCCTGTAGAAGCTATAATAATCGAAGAATAATGCAAAGCCTACAGGGTGTAACTGAGAAATTAATACAGTTGGTTCAATAGTATTAGAACAGATAAAAATTATCTGTTCTAATACTATAAATTATATGAATAATTTTAATAATAAACTTGCCAAAATAAGCATAAATGCCCCGCCAATACGTGATGAAATTTGTGCGAATGGCATTAATTTCATTCGATCCGATGCTGACAATACGGCCACATCACCAGTACCACCCATATTAGCCATACACAATCCGGCAGTAATTGAAGATTCAATTGGATAGAAACCTACTATTCTACCTACTATTCCAGAACCTATTACTGCTCCTATAATTGTTACACCTACTAATAATACATATTGCAAACTAAATGCATCAATAATTTGATTTAAGTTTGTATAAGCTACACCTATACCAACTAACAGAACTCCTGTTAAATTCTTCATAATAAATTGAAACCATTGAAAAGCTCCTGCTTCATATTCTCTAGGCATTATGCCTAAAACTTTAACTATTGCTACACTGAGAATCATCCAAGCGTATGAGTGTATTTGTGGAAAAAATTTACCAATCATTTTACCCCATACAAAGAATATAACAGAAAGTAATAAACCAATCCCCATAGCTTTATAATCGATTTCAACATTTTGCTGCTTATCTACAACTGCTTCACCTTTGTTTATTTTCATCAGTTCACCGTTACCTGTAAGATCACGTTTGGCTTTACCAAGTTTATCTAATAATCCTGCTACTACTATCGCAAATGCATTACCAAGGGCAACCGCCGGTACCATAACTGAAAGCATTTCAGTCGTATCTTTTCCTAAAGCTTCACCAAATATTTTTGATAGCGGAACTGCACCAGCACCCATTCCTCCTCCCATAATGGGTACACCTATATATAATATAGCTTCTTTTGCACCATATCCAATAAGCGCTCCTACTAGTCCAACTAATCCTAGTGCCGTAACAACCCCTCCTATAATTGCCGGAAGATATCTGATAGCTGCTTTTACTAATAAATTTCTGTCCATTCCTAAAATACTACCGGTAATCAATGCAGCAATATAAAAGTTAAGAAAGCCTTCACTTTTCATAAAATTTGTCATTATTTCTACTGTGTATTCTGGGAATACTCCATAGGTTACTAATGCTGCAGAACCAAAAATAATTACTATTGCCCCACCACCTAAATAATCCTTTACTATTGGTAAGTGTGTCCCGATTTCATTAAATATTGCTCCTACGATCATCATTAATGCAAATGCTCCAATCATTCCCTTTGGAAGTACACCTAAATAAGTCCCTAAAAAAGCTACTGCAGCTAAAATACAAAACATTGGTAATGACAATCCGATGATTTTATAGCTTTGTTTTTCAAAAGATTGATTTAATTTTACAGCTGAAGTTGTCATAAATTAACTCTCCCCTCTAAATGATAATATATTTATATTCTTGCAACTCCAGTTTCTCTTGCTGCTTTTGAAACTGCTGCTGCAATATTTGATACTACTCTTTTGTCAAATGGATCCGGTATAACATAGTCCTCACGTAGTTCTTCCCCCCTTATTATATCTGCTATAGCATAGGCTGCCGCCAATTTCATCTCTTCATTTATGTCAGTAGCTCTTACATCTAACGCTCCTCTGAAAACTCCTGGAAAAGCAAGAACATTATTTATTTGATTTGGAAAATCTGAACGTCCTGAACCAACAACCCTTGCACCAGCTTTTTTAGCTAAATCTGGCATTATTTCAGGAACAGGATTTGCCATTGCAAAAATAATTGCATCTTTATTCATGCTTTTTACCATCTCTTCAGTTACAACATTTGCTACAGAAACACCAATAAACACATCTGCATTTTTCATAGCATCTTTTAATGAACCTTTTTTACCATTCTTATTAGTTATTTCTGCCATCTCTGCTTTGTGTCCACTAATTTTAGGTGAGCCTTTATAAATTATTCCATTTCTATCACAAAGTAATATATCTCCAACTCCTAAGCTCTTCAACATTTTAACAATGGCTACTCCTGCTGCTCCAGGACCATTAACCACTACAGTTATTTCTTCTATTTTTTTGTCTATCAACCTCAGTGCATTTATCAGTCCTGCTGTCACAACTATAGCAGTTCCATGTTGATCATCATGAAAAACAGGTATATCTAATTCTTTTTTTAATCTTTCTTCAATTTCAAAACACCTAGGTGAACCAATGTCCTCTAAATTTATCCCTCCAAAGGTTGGTGCTATTAATTTTACGCTTTTTACAATTTCATCAATATCTTTAGTTGCAAGGCAAATTGGAAAAGCATCCACATTTGCAAACTCTTTAAATAGAATAGACTTTCCTTCCATTACCGGCATGGCAGCCTTAGGTCCTATATCGCCTAATCCTAAAACAGCTGAACCATCAGTAACTACAGCTACTAAATTCCCCTTAGCTGTGTATTTATAAACGTTTTCCTCATCTTCATAAATTTTCTTACATGGCTCGGCTACTCCAGGGGTATAGGCTAAGCTTAAATCATCCCTATCTTCAACCTTGACCTTTGACAGTATCTCTACTTTCCCTGACTTTTCTTCGTGCAATTTAAGACTTCTTTCAGCATAATTCATAAAAACACCCTTTCTCTATATGTCTATATAAATATATTAAAGTATTCAAAAATAAAAAAAAATATTTAGTAATTATACTAAACATTTTGTAAATAAAAAAAATATAGATATTTTTCTAACATTCTTATATTAATAGAGCTATTTAGTATAATTATACTTGTATAGATGAGTTGGTCTGCCTACTGAACCATATTCTATCTCAAGTATAATTTCCCCTATGGATGTCAAGTATTCTAAATATCGTCTTATAGTTACCCTAGATAAGTCCATCTTTTTAGCAATTTCTTCAGCAGAATAAAAGCATTCTCTATTAGCTCTCATGAAATTTCTTATACGCTCTAATGTCTTGTTGTGCAATCCCTTTTCCAATTTATCTTTTGAAACTTCCATAACGTTTTGTTTAGTTATTTTATCTATATCTTCCTGATTAATTGGAGTATTATTACGTAAAAGATTATATCTAATCTTATAACTATCCAGTGCCTTCTTTAATCTCTCATATTCAAAGGGTTTTATTAAATAATCTACTGCTCCTAACTTAAGTACTGAATCAATATTATCCGCTTCTTTAGCGGCTGTTACTAATATAACATCTGTCATAAAAAATCTTTTTCTCATTTCCTTCAACAAACTGATTCCATCTAATTTAGGCATATATACATCCAGTACCACTAAATCTATTTTATTTGTTCTAAGAAGTTTTAAAGCTTTCTCACCATTATTGGCTATATCTACTACTTGATATCCTTCTACATTCTCTACATATTTTTTATTTAAATGGGCAACCATTGGGTCATCTTCGACAATTAACACCTTAATCATTATTACCCTCCTTCTTAAACATGTTTAGGTATAATTATACTGAATTTTGTATATTGGTTTAATTTAGACTCAACTTCAATTCGACCATTAAGCGTATTTACAATTTCATTTACTAAGAACAATCCTACTCCTGTATTACCTTCCTTGGTAGTAAATCCTCTTTTAAATATTAACCTTATATGTTCTTCTCTTATTCCTACACCTGTATCTAAAACTTCAATCTTTATTATTTCGTCAAGCTCCTGTATAAGTAAATCTATGTTTCTATTATTCTTAGTAGACTTGGCAACTGATTCCATAGCATTTTCAATCAGATTCCCAATAATCGTTGTTAAAATATTACTATTTATTCTTCCTACGTGTTTTTCTAAATAACTTTCTTCCAGTATATTAATATTAACTCCAAGTTCCTTTGCTCTGCTAAGTTTTCCCAGTATCAATGCAGCAATAGTAGGGTCATTTATTTTCTTTATGATTAAACTTACTATCTGCTGTTGCTTTTCCGATTCATTAATAATATATTTCTTGGCTTCCTCATACTCTTCTAATTGGATAAGTCCTAGTATAACATGAAGCTTATTCATAAATTCATGGGTATTAGCCCTTAGAGCTTCAATAATCTGTTTTACTCCGGTGATTTCTTCTGCTAATTTAGTTATCTTTGTTTTATCTCTAAAAGTAGCAATTGCTCCCACGATTTTATCTTGATACCTTATTGGCACTCGATTTGTAAGTATTATCGTATTATTTATTACTTGTTCACGATTATATTCAGGAACACCCGTTCTAAAAACCTCTACTAACTTACTGGTTGGAAATACTGTTTTTATTTTTTTGCCGATTATATCATTTATATCTTTTTCTTTTAAGCCAAGTATTTCCATTGCAGAGTTATTTACTAAAGTTATTTCTAAATCCTGGTTAATAGCAATTATACCTTCATGTATTGCATCCAACATACCCTTTTTTTCAATATAAAGTTTCGTTATTTCTTTAGGCTCCAATCCCAAAAGTTCATTTTTAATTTTGGCTGATAAAAGTAAAGCTACCGTTATACCTATTAATAATCCAATAAGTGAAATGAGGAATATGTTATATAAACTTTCAGCTTTAGCCTTTTGTAAACTTTGAATCAAAGTCCCAACCATAACAAATCCAATCTGTTTATTTTCCATATCATCTATAGGGGCAAATGCTCTTATTTCTCTCCCTAAAGTTCCTACTGCCTCTGAAATATACGATTCACCTTTTTGTACAACTTTTACTTCATCTCCACCGACGAATTTTTTACCAACTCTTTCTGGGACAGGATGTCCATATCTAATACCATTCATATCTGCTACAACAATGATTTCTATATTATTTGTGGACTGTAATATTTCTTCTATATATTTTTGTATTATTCCTCTTTGATCCTTTTTGCTTAGAGCCTCTCTAACTATTTTTGAATGAGATATGATTTTTGCAGTATTCATGATGCTAATTTCTTCACTCAACTCTATATTTTTAATAGCCCAGTGACCTGCAATGAAAGCAACAGTAGTGATAGATATTAGCTCTACAACAATCATTAACAAAGTTATTTTTGTTCTTAATTTAAGGTTAATCTTTTGCATGAACATCACCTTGAGTTAAATATATGTTCATTTTTAACATTTAAATCAATATCTTCTGAAGTAAAAAAAATGTAAAAACTTGTATCTGTCTAAAACTATTTTACTTCAAAAACTGTCAAGTTTGCAATAAAATAAGCTGAAGAAATCTTTATCTCCAGCTTTCAAACCTATTACTCCTTTATAATTTATTATTCATATATTTCTCTAAACACTTCTGAAACAGCTTCAAACTCTTCATCATCTTGTATGTTGCTAAGTACAGGCCCATCATTTGCTTCGTCATATTTATATAGGTAAACTATTTCTTCTCCTTCTGGAACCAGTGCAATATATTCTTGTTCACTTATGTCAAATATACCTAAAACAAAGCACTTTACTTCTGATCCATCATCTAAAGCTAGATGCATAGTTTGTTCTTTATGGTCATGATTATATCCACATCCGCATTCCTCACCATCTCTACCGTGAGAATGTCCTTCATTACAGCTGCAACCGCATTCATTTATAAATTTATTTTCTGTCATAAAAACAACTCCTCTTTGATATTTTATATATCATACCGTATTTTAAAGGTAGATATTCCATATTGTTTTTTATTGTTTTTGTTATTTAATATTTCCTGAACCTCTTTATCTATACGTTTTAATTCATACCATATTCTAAACTCTTCTTTAGACTTTATACATAACTCGGTCACTATTTCAGCATTATTTAATAAAAATTCTTTTGCATATATAATTTGCCTTACTTGGTACCCTGAACTTTAATTGGTCTTTGGAGTTCTTTCCATTCTTCTATTTCAAATCTAATATATAGTTCATTAGACTTCTTCGGTATCTCTTTTATAGTTTTTCTCTTTACTATTTTCTTTCTGCTGTTATTAAGAAATTTCACCTTATAAAAGCCGTTAAACATCAAATTTCAACTGTTCTTCACAACCTTTTCCATCTTCAACACCCCCATCATCGAACGCCCCAATCAATATCGAGCTATCTACGCAATGTTTTCTATGATTTTCTAAAACTACTTTTTCACTTCCATTGGCATAACAGTAAACACATCCGTGCAAACAAGAATTATACATTCCAAGGTCTATAGATTCAGTACAAAGGCATTTCTCCCTCTGGTTTTTATCTTTTTTATATATTAGGTTTAGATCAAAGATCTTGTTAAATAACTCTATATCTATGCACTTACTTTGCTCTATTCCCGCAAGGCTTAAGTCAATCTTTCCACAGCATTTAGAGATCTTCAATTTACTATTTTCAGCTATTTTCTTCAGCTCCTTTGCAAAGCTAATAAGCTCGTCCCTATAGGGATAGAAGGTCATATCCCTTATATTAATGTCATTTGCCATTTGTAACCTATTAAACCTATTTTCTACTTTTCCGTAGAAATCTACAAAGCTTATTATAACTCTATCGGTATAATCAGCCAATCTCTTTGAAAGTTTTTTAAATTTTTCTAAATGGTATTCTATAGGAGTTAAGTCACTTATTATTATCGGATCATATCTCCAAATTACTTTTTCTTTGCCGATGTTACTACTTAAGCTTATAAATGTATCTATTCTTTTTTCTATGTTCGATAAGTTGGGTTCAAATATTTTAGGATAGTCATTTAAAGTATATTGAAAGATATAATTATAGCCTTTTTTATCCAATTTTTTTAAATAATGTAGAATGTTTTTAGAATTTTTTGTCCAGAAGACAATTACATCCACATCTTTAGGCAATAGACTAAATCTTTTTACCTGTTTGGGATTATAGGGATTTACCCTGTAAAAATAGCCTTCCTCTATTCTTTTCATAAACCATTTTGAATAAAAGGCTGGTATATCTGTCCGCCTGCTGACACTTATTATCATAATAACCTCCTATTAGCAACAGCTACTGAATCATATCAGTAGCTGTCATGTTTATTACTAGGTTATTATTACATCCTTGCATCCGTTTTTTATAGCTAAATTCTTTAATTCTTCCATCATTTCATCTGTAGGGGTACCTGCTTTTAGTATTGTCTTTCTTACCCCTATTTGTCTGTATTTTATTAATTTATACCTTATATTGGAGTCTATAGAAGCTATCAGTTTGCTTATCATATCTACGTTATAATAATTGTTTAGAATTTTAGGTACGATTACAGTCCTAACCTCATATAGCTTATTCATATCTGCAAGGTATTTCACATTTTTTAGTACAACTTGATTTTCCCTACCCGTAAGCCTTTTATGTTCTTTGGGATCATAAGATTTAACATCCAGCATAGCCATGTCCATTATATTTAATAACTTTTTATTTTCATATAATGGTAAGCTACCGTTAGTATCGATAAATGCGGTTAATCCCATTTTTTTCACTTCTTTAAATAAACTTATTATAAACTCTGTCTGTAGAGTACATTCTCCTCCTGAAACAGTCACTCCGGAAATGAAGGGTCTCACTTTTTTTATTTCTTTTAGAACTTCCTCTACTCTCATTTGCAATACCTTTGGTGAGCTGTCATTTTGGCACACTTCCAAGCATCTGTCGCATCCCTTACATGATTTTTTGTCCCATAGGACTTTCTCATCGGATATACTAAGGGCATTATATGGACATTCCTTCACACATCTGCCGCAGTGGTTACAGTAATTTATCGTCTCAGGATTATGGCAATAAAGGCAGTTGAAATTGCATCCCTGAAGAAAAATAGCAGTTCTGTTACCAGGTCCATCTACGGAGCTAAAGGGTATGATTTTACTTACATTGCCTTTATTCATTGCTCCTTACCTTTCTTTCCAGTACTTTTTGGTTATCCACAGCGCCCAGACCCAATGCAACGGTATCCTGAAGTACCTGTTCTCCTTTTCTCAGTTTTTCTATTTCAGATCTTTTTACAAGGTATCCCGTTATCCTTATAACATCAGAGTCTGATCCATGTAGTGATAGATATCTCATTTTTTGACTAAATACACCTTTGATTATATCCAGTATAAACTCAGGATTATTTTTTGTAGTTTGGTCAAACTTAAATATATCACCTATGCCACTTGGGAAAAATCTATGGAATTTAGCCGATTGAATAAGATGCTCATGCAGCTCTGGTTCTTCTCCGATTGGTATTCTGCATCCGGGACTTGTTCCCTTATCGGTGTCTATCCCTACTTGTGCATGAAGTAGAAACTTTCCATTAAATGGTTTGCAATGTGGATTATTATGTTTGTTTACTTCTTCTTCCAGCTTTTCTATTATTTTAAGGCCCAAATCATTTGCCCTTTCACTATGTCCAAACCTTTCTTCCTGTTTATCTGAACCAACAAAGCAATTTACGCATTCTGCTAATCCAAACATCCCAAACATGGCTGTAAATTTTTCTTTATATATTAGTCCTTCTTTAACTAAGAAATTAGTTTCAAAAAAGCCTGTTTCCTCTACTAAAAATCTGATCCTCTCATCCATATATGATGCCATCAGCTTTACCGCCTTTGGCAGCACTCTATCTATAAATTCACCCTCATTTTCTGACCTTTGGGCAAGCTTTGCAAGATTCAATCTGACTAAAGTATAGCTTCCGCCCCCTATTTTAAGCCCATTATAACAGCTGGCTATACCGTATTCTTCTCCAAACTCTTTTGAAAACATTCCATGATTTGCAAAGCTCGGCTTAGCTGCTATTAGAGCTGTATTTATTGCATCTATAGCAAAATCGTCAGGAGTATATTCACTATATTTAAGGCTTAGGTTAGGCACTGCATTTTGAAGCTCTCTTTCGGCCTTTAATATTAATCTGCCGGCTCTTGTATCTTCGGGACCTATATTTCCATGACAAAAGGAGTCAGTTATAGTTCTGTCGATATGGATTAAAAACAGTTTTATCGCTCTATAAGCTTCATCTTCATCCTTTATAAAGGGTTCCAGAAGTTTATCAATATTTCCTATATACACCGGAAATGACGTTATAGAAGGAACATGTTTATATAAAATCAATAGATTGTTTGTAGCCTCCCATATATCCTGTGGTGGTTTAAGTCCTAAGAACTCACTTCCTCTTTTCATAAACTTCTCATAATCAGGTACTATATATCTTGGTCTGTATGGAGCATTTCCTTCAAAAAGATCACATATTATGCCTTCATCTCTATACTCTTGGACTTCTTCATCTATATTTAACACATTTAAAAGATTTTCTGCTTCTCTGGCAAGACTTAAGACTTTTTGTTCATAGGTTAGAATTCTATTTTTGATTACGTTTAAAATGCTATTCATTTTGTCACCCCACTCTTCCTTTTTAGCGTGTTAAAATCCTTGTATTTCAAATCTTTTTCTAAACTTATTATATCACAACTTAAATTGATCCTTAAAGAACAAAGGCGTCTGGCGACGCTTTGTTAGTACGTAGTTAGTAGTTGGTAGCCCTGATTAGCTCTTAGTTCTTAGCTCTTGGCTCTCGGCAAATCCTAGTCGTTTTTTAGGGTCTTTCTTGCGGCCCTTCACCTTTTTGCCATGAGCGGTCAGCAGTTAGCTGTTAGCCTTTTTAATATTTAACTGGTAAAAGTTTGTAATTTCTTTTTAGATTGAAAAAGGTTATTTTTCCGTTTTGTCATCATCCTCTTTTGAATAGGTATAATGAAAACTCCATTTTCCTTCCCACAAAAGAAAGTCTTCGATTTCTCTTTTAATTGTTTTGAGAACAACTCCAATCACTGCAACATCATCAAAAAATCCAAATCCTGGTATAAAGTCCGGCAAAAAATCAATAGGAGACACAAAGTAAACAATAGCTGCTATTATGGCTACTATAGCTTCTGTAGGTATTTTAGTATACTCTTTCCTGTAATAGGCTTTAAGCATTCTGAATAGAATGTTTATTTGTTCAAGCATATCCATTACAGGCTCTTTTTTGCTCTTTGCAAGTTTTCTTGTTTTATCCCCGGCGTCCTTGAGAAGCTTATTTATTTTTTGTGGGTTTTTAATATATTCCCTTGCTTTGCTTGTTGCTTTTTGGAATTGCTCTGATTTGATAATTTTGTCAGTATTTATTCTCATATAGAATTCACCTCAATGAAATGGTTTAATATAATTACTTCTTTATTTTTGACATTTTTCCTCCATAAAAAACAGAAAAAACAACAAAAAGCCAAGGAAAAACTCCTTGACTTTAGTTTAAATATTTTTATTTAATTCTTTTTAACACTTCACATAAAAACTCAAAGACTCTTTTCGTTGAAGATATGCTCAGATGCTCATTAGGTGTATGAACATCATAAAGGTTAGGTCCTATAGAAACCATATCCATATCTCCAACCTTTTCCTTAAGGAAACCGCATTCCAAACCTGCATGGATGGCTTCTACCTTTAGTTCTTTATCATACATATCTTTGTACACTTCTACCATCAGGTCTCTAATAGGAGATTCCACTTTATACTCCCATTCGGGATAGTCTGATTCTAGCTCCATCTTTGCACCTGTTAGGTCACAGATAGTTTTTATCCTATTATTTATTTCATGTTTTAAACTCTTTACTGAACTACGAACTGCACTGTCGAAAACTATCTCACTTTCATTAGTTGTAAGCACTCCGATGTTGTTTGAGCTTTCAACCAAATCCTTTATATTGGCGCTCATAGTTTGTACTCCATAGGGAATAAGTCTTAATATGCTTATTAAGGATTTCTTTGTATCAGGACTGAATACCCTGTCCGGTTTGTCTGTTTCCTCAAGATTCAGTTTAATATTTGGATCGGCTGTCTCGAATTCATTTGAAAAGATTTTTTCATACTCAGCTACAATATCTTTTAAAACTTTTTCCTTTGAACTATCTATTACAATTACTGCATCTGCCATCTTTGCAATGGCATTCATCTTTTCTCCGCCGCTGACGTAAGCAATATCTATATCTAAATTAGAATCCATTCCATCTAATAATCTTCCAAGTAATTTGATAGCATTTGCACGGTTTTTATTTATCTCTATTCCTGAGTGTCCACCTAAAAGTCCTTTTATTGAAACTTTGTAGGCTGATCTATTTTGGTCTGCATCCTTCCACTCTATTGGCAATTTAATGATGTTATTTACTCCACCAGCACAAGAAGCCAGTGCCACCCCTTCTTCTTCCGAGTCAATGTTTATTAAAATATCTCCTGAGATATTTTTAGGATTCAAATTAAGTACTCCGTCCATTCCCGTTTCTTCTGCAACTGTAATAAGTGCAGTTAGTGGAGGGTGGGGTATATCTTTAGATTCTAAAAGTGCCATAGCCATGGCAACGGCAATACCGTTATCTGCGCCAAGGGTAGTTCCTTCTGTACGAATCATGTCACCGTCTACAACTACCGGTATAGGATCTTTATCGAAATCGAATTCTATATCTTCACGTTTTGTACATACCATGTCCATATGTCCCTGTAGAATAACTCTTGGAGCATTTTCGTATCCCTCAGTTCCTGGTTTATTAATAATGACATTTAAACAGTCTTCTTGAATAACTTCTAAGTCCAGGTCTTCAGCAAATTTTACTAGATAATCACTAACCTCTTTTTCATTTCCTGAACATCTTGGAATTCGAGTTAAAGCTTCAAAGTGTCTAAATACTGCTTCCGGCTGCAATCCTTTAAGTACTCTCTCCATCGTATCGCTCCTTTACTTCAACGTATATACTTTTTTCCCTTTGTTAAACTTTTCAGTTATTTTATCTTTTTCAATCATTTTTTTTATTAAATCCTTTGACATAACTTTAGGATCGATAACCTGTACCTGTTGTTTGCTCCAAAATAGGGAAGCCTTTGTCCCTCTTATGACATCTTCTATCTGCTGTTTCGATAGTTCATTATGCTTTTGCAGTTCAGTGAGTACTCTCTTTTCCGCCTTTTGATAAAGTTTGTCAATCAATTCCTTTGTTTTCCCTTGTTGTTTTCTTATCCCCCAAGCACCTAAAAAGGCAACGGTAATAGCTACCAAAAGTACTTTTAGTATAAAATCAAACATATTAATCCCTTACCTTCTTTAAGGTTATAAATTTATTATTTCTTAAAATGTTGATATAGGTTCCAAGTCTTTCATAAAGCGGTTCAGCTTTTTCTCCAAATTCATCTTTTATGAGCTGTGCAATTTCTCTAACATTTTTCTTGCCATCTATAGATTCCCATACAAAACTTCCAAGTTCATCTAAATCAATCTTCATAACTTTCGGCGTTTTAAAGAAAACACGAACAATTTTATCCAGTACTCCATCTCTTGGTATAATAATCTGAACTAATCCTTCTTCATTTATTTTCCATTCCTGAGACTCTTTTTTAACAGGAACAAGTTCTAAAAAATTATCATCTTTTTTTATCTTTTTAGCCATAATAGCACCTCTGTAAAAATACTGAAAAAGGGGATAATTATCCCCTTTTCAGTTCACTATTGAGTTTTCTTTAGTATAGAGAATTTAACAAGTGTATATGTTAATGCAGCGAAGAATAACAATGCTCCAATTTGTCCTATATTTGTTCCTATTGTAACATTTAATCCAGCTACGGCAAATAATGCAAGTATAATTCCTATTAAACCTTCTCCGGCAATAAGTCCTGATGCATAAAGAATACCAGATTCAATTTTGGCCTTGATACCTGCGTCTTCTCCTCCTGCTTTTTCTTGTTTCTTGTCTAACACTCCTCTAACTAATCCACCAACCATGATTGGTGTACTTAAGTGGATAGGCAGATATAAACCTATAGCTATTGGAAGTACAGGTAAGCCTAGAAGCTCTATAGCAACTCCTATACCTACTCCCGTAAATACTAGTGCCCATGGTAAGTTACCACCCATCACACCTTCAATTACAAGACGCATAAGTGTTGCTTGTGGTGCTGGTAACTCTTGAGATCCAAAGCCCCATGCATTATTAAGTAGTGTTAAAACAAATCCAATTGCAAGGGCAGACGCCAAGGCTCCAATCAACTCACCATATTGCTGTCTGAAAGGAGTAGCTCCTACTAGGAAACCAGTTTTTAAGTCCTGAGAAGTATCCCCTGCCATAGCGGCAATGATACAGATAATAGCACCAACTGTTAGCGTTCCAATCATACCTGCTTGACCATCATTTCCAGTAGCTTTAAAGACAATAGCTGTAACTATAAGTGTTGCTATTGTCATACCTGATACAGGGTTTGATGAACTACCTACTAAACCAACTATTCTTGAAGAAACTGTGGCAAAGAAGAACCCAAAGATTGCGATTAATAACGCTCCACCGAATCCTACAGGAATTACTGGAAGCATCATCATAGCTAAAATAACTGCTAAAGACCCAATAAGAACGAGCTTCATTGACATGTCCTTATCAGTTCTTAAGCTTCCGCCTCCTACGCCTCCTGCTGAATAGTCCTTCATGGCATCCTTAAATGTTTGAACGATTAGAGGTAATGATTTGATTAAGCTGAAAATACCACCAAAAGCTACTGCACCGGCTCCTACGTAACGGATATAGGAGTCCCAAATTCCCCAGTGACCCAATTCACTAATAGGATCAGTAGCAGGATACATTACTATATCACCCATTGAACCAATGTTTGCAATAAGTGGAATAAGTCCAAGCCATCCAATAACCGCACCAGCTAACATATATGCAGAAATCTTAGGCCCAATGATAAATCCAACACCTAGTAGTGCAGGCATCGCACTTCCACCGATAGCAGCACCTTCATATCCAGGTATAGTAGTCTCTACATCCCCTGGGAAAAGTTGCAAACCACCCTGAACAAATTTATATAAAGCACCTACTCCTAGACCTGTAAAACATGCTCTAGCTTTCTCTCCACCTTCTTCACCTGCTAGAAGTACCTCTGCACAAGCAGTACCTTCCGGATAAGGCAGTACTCCATGCTCATTAACAATTAATGCTTTTCTTAAAGGAACCATGAATAAAACCCCAAGTATACCACCAGCAAGGGCTATGGCGGTAATTCTTATCAAACTTGGAGCCCCCATACCCCACTCCTGAGTCCATATATATAAGGCTGGTAATGTAAATATTGCACCAGCTGCCAGAGATTCACCTGCTGATCCAATAGTCTGAACCATGTTGTTTTCAAGTATAGATTCTTTTTTAAGTATACCTCTTATGAAACCCATTGAGATTACGGCTGCAGGTATTGATGCACTTATAGTCATACCCACTTTAAGTCCAAGATATGCATTTGCAGCTCCGAATACTACTGCCATAAGAATACCTAAAAATATAGATGTTCCTGTAAATTCAGGCAGTACCTTGTCGGCAGATATAAATGGCTTAAATTCTTTTTGTTTTGCCATTTGTAAACCTCCTCCATATTCTTTATTATCTCTTAAGTAAATACAAAAATCAATTTCACCTAAAAACTGAGGAAAAGCTGTAATTCTCTTTATGAATACGTTTTCCTGGTCAATCGTCCACATTTATTAAATTTTTTTAATAATAGAACCTTAAATAAAACAGAGAACATTTTTGTAGCTTGAAGTAATTGCTGAGCTCAGCTAATCCCATAGATTTATGAATTCACGTTTCCAATTATAGCAATGATTTTTTCAACATGTCAATCGGTAAATTTCACTTGTTTAGCAAAAAAATTTTTGATATAATTTACCTAACGTTAGGTAGGGGGTGATTGCTTTGTCTACGAGAGATAAAATTATCGACGCTTCTATAAAAAATTTTTTGATTTTTGGTTACGATAACACGTCTTTATCTACAATTGCCGCTGAAGTAGGCATAAAGAAACCCTCAATATACTACCATTTTAAAAATAAGGAGGATCTTTTTATTGTTTCAGTTAATCATATATTTGATTCTTTAGAAAATTATGTTTCAGATTCTATTAAGAATGTTAGCTCTTCATATGAAATACTGGAAAATATATTTTTATCATTAATTGATTTTAATAAAAATCTATCCTATATAGTTGGAAATAATCATTCTGAACCAGTCAACCTATACAATCTTTTTCACTTCGGTAAAAATAAATATGTCTGTATTAGAGAACGAATTGATAAGTATTACAATTATCTGAGAAGTACAATCATGGATATTATAAAGATGGGTCAAAAAAATAAAGAAATAAGAAAGGATTTAGACAAAGAATTGCTCGCACTCCAAATAATATCATGGATTGAAGGTTTTTTTGCTCTCTCTTCTATATATTCTTATTTTGATATTTATGATATGTATCAAAGTCTTTATGATAATATGTGGAAAATGATAACAACACAAACTAAACCTAAAAAAGGTTTCTTCAACCGCAAAGCAAATCCAAAGACAATATCATTGGGAACAAAGTGGTAGGATAAATAAAAAGATGGACAGTAAAACTGTCCATCTTTTTATTTAAAATCATTATTGAGCTGCTGGTGCTTGGTAGTTCCAGTATCCACCGTTACCTGGAGCATAACCACCCATCATCCCTGGACCGTATCCGCTCATCATGCCTGGGCCATATCCAAATCCTCTACCAAATCCGCCATAGCCTCCGTGGCATGCACCTGGGAAACCATAGCCAAATCCATTTTCATTGTAGAATTTTTCCATATAATCTAATCTGTCTTTCCAGTATTTAGCTTGTTCTTCTGTAATCACCTTGTCTTTAACTGCCTGGTCTACTTGAGCCTTTCTCCACTTGATCATGTCATTAAACCACTGTGGAACTTCATTTGTACTATCGGCAAAGGCTACAACTCCCATTGCCAATACTACAATTGCCGCTAATGATAATGCTATACCTTTTTTCATTTTTCATTCCTCCTTAAAATTTTTGTTTGTTTTCTTTGTTGGCTTTATTATACAAATTACTTATGAAGAAATTATGAAGAAAAAGAATTTTTATAAAAATTCTAATAAAAATTTAATATGAATTTAGGTCTAGCCTTGTAGGAACTATCTTTTGATGCCAAACTTCATAAAACATCCCTTTTGTTTCGTCATAATTAAAACATAAGTCGAAACATACCGAAATATTATATATATAACAAAGGCGTCTGGCGACGCTTTGTTAGTACGTAGTTAGTAGTTCGTAGTTGGTAGCCCTGATTAGCTCTTAGTTCTTAGCTCTTGGCTCTTGGCAAATCCTAGTCGTTCTTTAGGGTCTTTCTTGCGGCCCGTCACCTTTTTGCCATGTTTTAATGTTTGAGTTCCTTTACTATAAAATAGGTAGTAATAAAAAGAGGAGGGGTTTAAAGTGAAGATTTCAAAATCATCATTAAAGAAAAGTAGAATTCACGGAAGTTATGTAGATAGAATTAATAATGTAAGAAATACAACTGCAGTGGAGTCGATAAATAGAATAAAAAAAACCCAAAATGCGTCCTATTATCCCTCTGCTAATCATTTAATATCATATGATCTTTATTACGATAGTTTAAAGGAACTTAAAAAGGAATATAAAAAGTTTTATCACGATGAGCAAATGCTGGAAAGGGCTATAGAAAATTTCGATGATAATAAAGAAAAGCTTCTAGATAACATGAAACAACTTGTATCTAAGTATAATAACGCAATACTGTCTTTAGAAAGTTTTGACAGGTCCTTTAAAACTAATAATGTAGAAAAGATAAAAAAGCTACTTATAGATTTTGAAGATAAATTAAATAGCCTGGGAATATATATTGTAAGGGACAACGAACTTGAAATCAATGAAGAAGTCTTTGTTAAAAAAATAAAGGATTCTAAAAATGTCATTAACTTTTTATTTGAGCCTGCTAAGGGACTGATATTAAAGATTTTTACTGCCTTTAAAAGTATAAAGATTCCCCGAAAGGAATCCCTTGAAAAAAGCTATAGTGAAGCTGATTATGCAGGAATATTATTTGATAATAAGGCATAACCCATTAAGCCTTTATCTCTCTTATCACGTTTTCTGCAAATTCCTTTGCCTTAACTTCTATCCCCTTTACTTTCTTAATCTCTCCTGGATCGTTAGCTATGGCCATTATTGCAAAATAGGGCGGAAGTCTGAAACCCTTATTTATATTCAAGGCTCCTATTAACTGTTTGGCTACGGAATCCGAGCCTGAATTACCCGATACAACTACTCCAAACATTGTTTTGTTATGAAATTTCGTTCTTCTGTAAAGTACAGTCATTCTGTTTATGATTGCCGTAATTTTAGCAGATACGGCATCATTATAATTAGGACATATCCATACCACAGCATCTGCCCTTTCTATGGCCGGCAATACTTCCTTTACTATCACGCCTCCATAGAAACAACTATTTCTTTTGCTATAGTGTTTACAAGTTGTATAGGAGCATCCCTTACAGTCAATTATCGTTCCATTTTCAACGTGAAACTCTTCTATATCACAGCCCCTAATATGTTGTTTTATCATATCCCAAAGCATAAGGGTATTAGATGTTTTATGGGAACTTGCATGAAGTGCCAGAATTAGCGGTTTACTTATTGGTTTTATATTATCATTTATAAGATTTTTCTTAAGTCTTTTGCACAATTCTATACAAATATCCTCTAATGGCAATTTCAATTTTTTCTGCCATGTTTTAAGATTACTCAGATCATGGATTGCCTCTACCACCGGATGTCCGGGAAATCTGCATCCCATTTTATTCATCAAAAATATGATATTATGGGCAGTACTTTTTGTATACAGTTCAGAGGGGCTGTGTATTATTATAGCCGCCTCTGCCCCTTTTAAAGCATGTTCTCCTCTTTGGCTTAGCTTTGATAATATTTGAAATAGGGGTATATTATAACCTATATTATCTAGTTCTACTGCAAGGATTATCTTTTTATTTTGAAGGTCCGGTATATTATTGGCATCACTTAATCTTGTTATGGTAAGTCCTTCTGTGGCAACCTTAGCCATGATAGAGAGTTGGTCTGAAACCTCTCCCGGAATGATTAAATATATGTCGCTCATAGTATTTTCTCCAGTTCTTTATAGGTTTTTTCCAGTCTGCCAATCAATTCATCAGGCAAATCCAGTCTTTCTATTTCTATGCCTGAGGAAGTTAATCTATTCCTTGCTCCCATATATACCCCTCCCATAAAGGTAGCGCTGTAGTGCCACTCACCCTTTATTGTTGCTATGATGGAAAGACTTCCTGAAGAAAGGGCAGGAGCGATAAAGGGCTTAAAACCCGTTTCCCTAACATCCAAATTTGCTTTTTTTGTCTTGTTAGTTAAATATCTTGATATATCGTCGTTGTAGTTCTCTATACTATCTGCGATTACTAGTCCTTCTCCATGGGGACCATAAGCTCTACCATCTTTAAGATATTGCATAGTTTCTTTATTTTGCACCGCATAATATGCTGCCCTGGCATTCATCACTCCTAAACCATATCCCCTAATCTGCTCTGGAGCAAGTCCTCTATAATCAATTTTTCCCTTCTCATCAATATTACTTTGAATAAGAACCGATTTGCAAAGCAAATCTACAGGATCTGAAACCACGGCAAATATTCCCTTAAATCCGCAATTTCGGGCCATCCTTGCATAGGTACCAATTAATTCTGAGTTTCCCTCAAATTGCACCATCCGTACATCCTTTGTTTTTTCCCCTACGGGTGGGACTCCTATACTTGCACAAAAAACAAACATATCACAGTCAAAAAGTTCTTCCTTCTCTATTCCTCTTACAAGAGGATGCTCTACATTGTCTAAGGTTGAAAGAATTTGATTTGTCTCATATACCCATCGCATTTTTTTATTATCTCTTCTATCGTATATTCCTATTTCGCAGATGCAATCTCCTCCCAAAAGTCTAAGACCGATGGTAAGGGTTCCTCCTACATCACCGAGGCCAAATACATTTACTCTCCACTTTTTCTGAAAAGAATGTTCTAAAGCTTCCTGCCAGTTAGGATACTCCGTATTTATACAGGTTACCTTCCTCAGCTCTATTTTTGATATCAGCCACTTAGGCAGTCTATCTTCAAAGCCCCTCTGTCTTTGTAAAAGATTAAGTCCCTCCCTTTCTAAAAACATAAGTGATGGATCCGATACGGAAAAACTTCTCCTGGACTTTGAGGGCTCAAGCCTTTTTAGTACATAAATTTGATCACTTTCCTTTATTTTTTCCTCTGGTACAGGATTCAGATCTTCATATTCATTATATGAAATAAGGGCTTTACCTTTAAATTCGTAATAAAACATTTATTTTGCCTCCTTATTCACTGCATATTATATGTTCAAGGCGTTTTAAATGGTTCAAGTCATTTTTTAGATAATGGGACGGGTTGAGATTTAAGTCATAGTTCATATTATCGCCATGATCTGGATATTTAGGTGAAAGAAATACCTCTCCAAGATGTGCCAAGGTAAGTTTTCTTTCATTGATTCTTTGATATTCTTCTTCCAGGGCTAAGAATATATCAATGGAGTTTTCGATGCACACTCTGGATAGTTCATATATTGCCTCTTTTGATGTGCCCTTAATAAAGGTCGGTGAAGTATAAGGAAGTATTAAATTGACGGATGGTACTAAATTCCTCTGAGGGTAAATACCTCTCCATACGGTATCACCATCCACAAATGGATACATGAAACTTTCATTAAACCAATTTCTCAGCTTTGGTATAAAGTAGGCACAGTCTACCTCCCTTCCCTGCAAGTCCATAAGCTCCTTTCCTCTACCAGATAATATTCCTACGACAATCTTTTTAACATCAATATCTTCCTTTTTAAGTAAAGGATCTAAGACTTTAATCCTATAGCCTTTATGAAGTAGATCATCCACAAGTATAACGGGTCTCCCGAAGGATCTCAGCATTTTAACCTGATTTTCTAAGCTCATATAGTAGGGATAAGCACCTATCCTATAGTTTTTAACATTAGGGGAAAACAGCTTTTCTGTATGCAAAGACTTAGTTACCGTATTTGGAATAATGCACCCATTAAGCAGTGCCCCAAAGGGGACGCACACGGCAGGACCTAAGTCTCCAGACTCCATAGGCTCGGTTGGAACTCCATTTTCATCACATATTTTTTTTATCATATTTTCATAAACCATATATCTGTCAAAGGACAGTAAAAGGTGTCCTGGAAATAAACTGGTTATTACACTTTGAAGTCTTCTTCTTGTTCTGTTTATAGTCCTTTTAACGTTTAAATTACTTGCAAAAGGATCTTTCATGATAGTTTCTATATCAAGACTTAGGGTACAAGGTGCAGTCATATTTACAACAAAAACCGGATTATTTATATCACCATATGGCACCCTCTCAAATCCCTGAAGTTTTAAAATCTCGTACAGGGAATTTGAAGGATACTCCTTTATCATATTTTTAAAGACTCCATAGGTATAATCCTTTGCAAGACAGAAAGTAAGTGTTTCAGTTAAAATCATCTGCTGAAGATTTTGAAAATGTGACTTACTATTTACAAAAATCCCGTCTATAACTATGGTTCTTCCAACATAGTTATTACGTACATATTCGGAAATCATACTATCCTTAAATTCCTTAAGAAGCATGCTGGCCCTCATGCAGTGGAATGCTGAAAAGCCTATTATATCTCCATTTCTCTTTATATCCCGTACTATCAATACCCTCGGTGTTAGATTTCTTGAAAATTCCTTAAGGGATTTATAAGCTAAATTAAAATTCGTTGGTATGACTGAAGCCAATTCTTTCAATAGTTCATTGGTAAATCGGTTTCTTATTTCTATAGATATGGATTTCGTCTGAAGTAAAGTTTTATACTTGGGTTCTCTTCTATAAAGTCCCCTATCATAAATATATTTTTGTACTAAAGGGTCGACAAGTTTAGAGATATCCCTGTTTTCATCTATATAGCTTCTAATCTGAGTAGAACTTATATCTTCATATTGGGGCGGCAATGACAATCGTATAACTTTTCCATCTATATTTTCGATTATTTCATCAAGCTCCCTACCATCACCCTCTGAGGCATACATGCTTTTTCTTTCAAATATTATATGAGAGAAAGAAAGTACGGAGTCTTCTCCCTTATTTTTCGCATATGCTGAAGCATTTAAAACAACATCACTTCCTACGACAATATAGACATCTAAATCATAAAATTCCTTCTTTAATCTTTTTAGATCATTTGGATTTGATATATTGATCTGAATATCCTCAGGAAACAAATATACTCCCAATTCATCGGCGATAGACATTCTAACTATATTTCTTCTAATTAAATTAGGTTGGGTCCTTTTTGACCATGAAAACTCATCAATAGCTAAATAAACCTCATAACCAAGATTTCTTATTTCCTTTGCTATCTCTTTATGGCTTAGGGAAAATGGATCAAATGTTCCAGGAAAAAAGGCTATCTTATCTTGAACCTTGAGGTCTATATTTCCCCTATAGAATTTATAGTCGGAAATAAACCTATATATATGATTTAATCCTGAAGCATTGGTTAAAAATAACAGCTCCTTATCCTCTTGATTTTCTCCCAATAGCGTAAGAATTTTTTTAGCTATCAATATAAATATTTCATTTTTTTGATCCAGATTAAGCTTTCGAGAGCCGAATATTTCTTTTCCTATAACACTAAATGCTACCTGCTTAACTTGAAGATTGTAGTTTACAAGACCATTTAATAAAATGCTAAGAAGCCTGATAAACCGTTCCTCATATTTCTCTTTTTCTTCATTAAATAGTTCTCTGTATTTAGGATAATTTTCTATGGCTACTCCCACGGTTTTTAGAAGCAGTGAGGTCACCTGAGGACTTGATTGTTTTATCTTCTCTATTAAATCATCAATAAGTTCATCAAGCTCTACAGGTTGAAGATATAGTATTATTTGTCCCAGATAATAAGGAATATACTTTGTAAACTGATATCCTTCTATCTCTAAAGCTCTTAACAGCTCTATAGCTATATCGTTTCTTTGATCAAGGGATAGATGGGGCATAATACGTATAAGCCCTTCTCCCCCGCGATTTCTAACACTTTCGCTTGCACTGACTTTCAGCAGATTACAAAAGTGCATGGCAGTGTGAATACCCATACTTTCCGGGTTAGTCAAAGTATGCTCCAGCAATAGATCTATCTGTATTTTTTTTGTAACCCAATCAGTGGCAGTTTTAAGATTACTCAGATAGATATCAGGTATTTTCTCGGTATCCCTTACTAAAAAACTTTCATATTTGTCTGTGATTGAATGGTCTAATCTTAATAGATTCGCTATTTTGTATCTTAAAAAATTTTCCACTGGAAAATCTGAAAATGATATATCGGCAGAAAATTTTCTTCTGAAAAAGCTTATAAACTTCGAACCTTTTTTAAGTTTTGGAATCAAGTTATAAGTTGCTTCTATTGCGGAAAGTCTTAAATCCTTATTTTCTTCATCCAGCATTTTTATAATATATTTAAACAAAATCTCTACTGATTCTTCTTTACATTTCGAAATAGGAATATATTTTATTGAATTTAAAAGATGGAGTTTTATATCTTTTTCTCTTAGATCTTCCTTTTTATAATATTTTAATAATGTCTTTATATATCCTTTTATCTGATTTTCTCTACAGTTAGAAAACAGTGAAAATATTATGGTGCTTATACTATTTCCCAGCCACATCCTGTGAATAGGAATGATTTTTTGATTTGGATATATAACATATGTGAGGTATCTATCAAGAAGCTTATAGCTTGTAAGTTCCGGAGTTTCCAATTCTGCACTGGGAGGCACTTCTTTGCTGTAGACCTCATCAAATAAAGCAATCAACGTGCCTAAAATCTTTCCACACTGTTTCCTTATATCTTCCTCGGAATGTATAAGGCCTTCATATAAAAATTTGATAGTTATAAGTTTTTGTTTTTGAGTGAGATATGTTGAATATTCCTCAAATATATTTAAATATTCACGTAAATTGTTAGGATCAGTCTCGCTTCTTGCTATTTCTAAAAGGGATCCTAGGGAAGTCTCATCTCTAAGTCTGTACATGAGATTTATATTATGATTTATTGAAAGATATTTCATATTTTCAGTAATCTCTTGACCCCGCATCAGTGAATAATATTTCTTTTTTACCTCTCTATTTTCCTTTGCTATTACTTTATCTCCTACCACAACATCTATTCCCAAGTCAAGCATATAATCCTCAAAATCTTTAAGTTTAGCATATACTCTGCAGTATCTCATTTCCTTTGTCTTATCAAGATTATCAAGCTTGTTTAGAATTACTTCAAAGGATTCCTGAAGACTATATATATACATTTTAGATTTGTTATTAGCAGTCTTGCTATTTTTCTTTTTGACCCTAAAATCGCAATATATAAGAATGAGGGATTCGAGGGACAAATTCTCCAGTTCCAAATCCCAGGTCGAGTGGTTTATAGCTATATTTCGAATATAGTTAATATCGTGTTTTTTAAACCATTGATCTGTATAGTAGTAATGTAAATAGGGTACCCTTTTAAGCTCCTCTCCTTTACAGCCAAATTTTCCAATATCATGTCCAGCAGCAGCACCAGAAACTCTGCCTAGATCCACAGGCAATCCTGCTAACTTCAACTGTCGTCCTATATAGAGGGCTAGATAGTGTACTCCGCATATATGGTCAAGGGAACTATAACCAAGCACCTCCTGATTGAGCTTCATCATCTCATAGACATATTCCTCAGTAAATGCCTTTTTGAATTTCCTGTACTCATATTTATTTTCCAGTTGATTTTCTTCTTCAGATGTTAAAAATTCTAGGGGATATTTTCCTGTCCAGCTGCCATCATCATAGATTTTTTCATACTGGCAAATAACACTCAGTATTTCAAGGTAAATTAAACAACCCATATCCAAATGCTTTAAAAGTTTTATATTTACTGCATCAGGAAAGGATTTACTCAAAGCAAACTGATATATATAATAAAGCCAGTTATCTGGAGCATCTCCCTGCGTCAATTCTTCTATGAAATTTTTGCATAAATCAAATACTGCTCTGCAGCTATAATCTCTATTTTGAACTATAGTATTCAAGCTTTCAATAAAGGAAGGTCTTTCTATAAATTCCCTAACAGTATTAATATTTAAATCGGTTTTTTTCAAAAAATCCAGATTTAGAAATCTATTTGAAATTTCACTATGCAATCTCAAGGTTAAGGAATTATCCATGCTAACACTCCTTGTTTTTTGTTATAGGATTATAATTAATATTATACACGATTTGTTCATAATTTTCATAAAACTAATGCAGTTTGTATGTTTTTACTAACTCATAATTTAACTTGCCTCGCTAGTTCCTTATAGATATGCTTCAATAATCCTCTTCAGGCTCTGTAGAAGAGCTATTTTATCATATATTTGTAACATTTTTTACATGAACTGCATATTATGTATTGGTGAGAAGATTTAAAACTTTTAAAGAAATTCAAAGGAGGGGAATTGCAGATGCATTGGTATAATAACTATTGGTATTGGCCAGAAAGAAAATTTCAAACCATGTATCCAAAAATCTATCAAGAACTATATCCATATATAAAGAAAAAATGCAATGAGCTCGATTATGCTTATGGATATATGATGTATTCATTTCCAAAAGAAGAAGAAATAGATCAAATTGTGGAGGAAGTATACAATGAATACATGAATGCCATTAAAGATAAGAAAAAAGATGATAAAACTCTATACAGAAGCCGTTACAATCACGACGATGGGTTTTTGAAAGATATTGTTAAGATACTTATTTTAAAAGAACTGTTAACAAAGGATAGGTGCAGAAGATGTAGAAGACGTAGAAGATATCACTGTCCATACGATTGCTATTAATTGAGAACACAGAATTGAATCTTATATCTATTTAAACGACCATAGTGTCGTTTCTACTTTTCTTTAAATAATTTGTAACCTTTTCTTTTGCATTTACATATTATGGTATGGATGAAGCTTTTATAAACATATCAAGGAGGTTATGGAAAATGTATTGGCAAGATAGATATTTGTACCACTGTGAAAAACAGGCTAATAAAATGTATCCTAATATTTATAATGATGTTTATCCATATGTTAAAAGAATGTGTGATATGACAGACAATCCCTTTAATCCTGCAATGCATCCCTTCCCTAGCAAAGAAAAAGTAGATGAAATGGTTGAAAATATTTATAGTGAATATGAAATGGAAAATAAACGTAAATATGATGAAAAGGATTATGATGAACTTTTTAGAATAGATGGTCGTAGAGACTTTACAAGAGATTTAATAAGAATACTTCTCTTAAGAGAACTTTTACGTAGAAGGCGCAGAAGAAGACGTCCTTTCTACGATTATTACGACTATTATGATTACTATTATTAAGTTTAACAGCCCATGGGTAATCCCAGGGCTTTTTGCTTTTTTTGCAGGTTATAGGTATAATTATTTATTGATATGACCATCATTTAAAAAATATAACTTATCTCACCTGATTATAACACTCCCGCTTCTATAAACGGGAAATAGAATAAGATAGTTAGTTAGGAGGTACTATTTTGCATAGCCAAAAGGATTTACAAAATAAATTATTTCAAATTGATGGCAAAGGATATAAGGCCTATAAAAGCATAAGAGGGCAATATAATTTTGGAGATTACATACTATCTATAGATTCAGTTCAGGGGGACCCCTTTGCATCTCCATCAAAGGCTAGAGTCATTGTTTCACAGGATAAAGCCAGATTTCCTCAAAATTTATTTGATAAGTCCCATAAAAATATAGCTGTATGTGATTTTCTCACAAGACTTTTTTCCAAAAACATAAATAAATACTACGATAAAGTCAGCGGCTCCGGAAAAAGCGGACTTTTAACCGTGGATCGTCCCGGGCAGGAAATACTTAAAAGGACCTCAGTAGTAATCAATGAAAATAGTGTAGAAGCCAGGTTTGAAGTTGGACTTCCTGCAGCAGGAAGGAAAATACTCGGGAAAAATGCAAATATAATTTTCTCAAAAGCATTGCCAAAGATTGTAGAAAATACTCTTTTTTATAATAATATAGATACATCGGCCCTGCAGAAGCATGTGGAATTGGCCGTAGACCAAAATCATTTAAGGAACTTGCTGAAAGAAAAAGGCTATATTGCCTTTATTGCCAATGGCTCAGTTCTTCCTAGGGAAAGTGGAGTATCCGATAAACCTCTAATAAAAGGGGCAGTTCCTTTCAAAAGTCCTGAAAGCTTAGAGGTAGAGTTCAATTTGCCTAATAGAGGAAAAATCAAGGGAATGGCTATACCGGAAGGAATTACCCTCATCGTAGGGGGAGGATATCATGGCAAATCAACTCTTCTTAGAGCCCTTGAACGAAGCGTTTATGATCATATTATCGGTGACGGTAGAGAATATGTTGCCACTAGGGAAAATGCTGTCAAAATTAGAGCTGAAGACGGACGTAGAGTTGAAAAGGTAAATATATCTCCATTTATCAACAATCTTCCTAACGGTCAGGATACTATAAGGTTTTCCACCGAAAATGCCAGTGGAAGCACATCTCAAGCTGCTAATATAATAGAAGCTCTCGAAATAGGTACCGATCTACTATTAATTGATGAGGATACCTGTGCAACAAACTTTATGGTTAGGGACAAAATGATGCAGCAGCTTGTCAGCAAAGATAAGGAACCCATAACTCCTTTTATAAACAGAGTTAGAGATTTATATGAAAAAAATGGTATTTCCACTATTATAGTCGTAGGAAGCTCCGGAGATTATTTTGATGTAGCCGATAATGTAATTATGATGGATGAATATATACCCTATGATGTTACTTCAAGAGCTAAGGAAATCATCACTAAGTTTAAAGTGAATAGAAGCAATACTAATAATGATTTCATTAATGAGTCACCTAGAATCTTGCTAAAGTCTAGCTTCCCTAGAACTAGTAAGGGAGTTAAAATCAGAACTAAAGGTCTAAATACTATTATGTATAATAGAACTCCAATAGACTTAAAATATCTGGAGCAGCTGGTAGATACCAGTCAAACCAATTGTATATCAGTAGCTATAGAGTATATACAAAAAAATCTGGTCAATGATACAATGACTATTACCCAAATCGTTAATAAGATATATGAAATTATTGATGAAAAGGGACTGGATGAACTATCCTCTTTTTCAGGCCATCCGGGAAATTTAGCACTACCCAGAAAACATGAAATGATAGGAGCTTTGAATAGATTTAGGCACTTAAATATCAAATAGGAACTCTTTTACCTCAGAGTTCCTATTAACATATCCTTGGAAGCATTTCACCTTCAAATGTATTTAAAATTCTCTTTCCACTTTTAAAAGTAGGGGAGAATTATTAATAATAGCTTTTAAAAATTCTTTATATTCCTTTTCTCCCCTTCAACATCTATGTAAACAAAAGCCCCACAGTTTTGCACAAAGCCCTTAAGCTTTGACTTGTAAGCCTAATTATAAACAAAAGGTCTGAACCATACTCCCTGAACAATGCTATATAGCTTAATTTTATACCTTTTCTTCTCATAACCTACAGTATTAGTTTTCAAAGACATCACCCTCTAATATGTATATAAAAGAAAATCTTGCACAATTTTTAAATTATGCTTCCATAAATAAAAAATACCATAGGTGTACACCTATGGTATATTCAATCAGTATTTTTAATATTGACTTCTATTTTAGTCAGTTTTCTCAATTCTTATAAGCTCTAATTGTCCCTGCTTATTTTTAGAATATTTTACTTCTACCTTATCTCCCTCTTTTATATCCTTTAAAAGTCTATCCATTTCATAGTTTATAAAGGCTTTGGCCTTTCCGTCGATCGTTACTTCTATGGAAAAATTATCTATCTGTCCCACATAGGTTCCTGTCTCTGTTTTACTAGCATTTTCCCAATGATCTATTTCCTTAATATAAGTTACAACAAGTTGGTTATTTTCATTTATATAGTAGGTGAATTCTATTTGCCTATTCTCACCTAGCTCCTCAATTGTCTCTCTTGTTTCATCAGTCAGCATAAATGTTCTTGACTCTCCATTTATCTTTATTTCTACAAAGTTATTATCTATCTGTCCAACATATATTCCATTTTCTGATATATTCAGTCTACTTGAGGGAATATAAGTGAATTCTTCTCCTTCAGTATTTATAACTTTAAAACTTTCTAGAGTCATAGGCATTTTTAAAATTATAAAGGGATAGGTTAGGACTTCAGTCACTACACTGCCTTTCTCTGGAGAAGTTTCTTTGACAACAACCTCAACTATACCACCAACCTCTTTCACCGACTCCACATCTATACCATATCCACCGGTAGTTTTTTCTCCTGAGCTGATTACTAGTATATTGGTATTCTCGTCTCTAAAGTTTGTAAAACCCCTTTGTTTTTTCATGCTTTGAATAAATATTTCCACATTTTTCGGTAGAGAGCTGGTATCCTTTATCTCCTTGTATGGGATTTTGTTTTCATCAGTATATCCATCTCGGTCTTCCCCATTGTTTTTTGCTGGAGTACAACCTGCTATAAGCACAAATGTCATCAGACATATTAATGTTAGTGATATTAATTTTTTCATGAATTTTCTCTCCTTTCGTTTTGTACCATAATATAAGACGAATAATAAGTTCTTATTGTTTCACAAAAATTATTTTTATTACGTTAAAATTATTCCCCTTCTCATTTATTTTTACTCTATTGGCAATGAAGCCACTTATGAATCAGAGTGTGACATTGATTTATCCTTCGATTTTGAAACTATATAACTGCTGTATATTGAATTTATTTCTCCTCCAAGTACCAGCATTATACCACTTAAATAAAGCCAAATCATCAGTACTATTATCGCTGCCAAACTGCCATATATTATTGTAAAGTTTCTAAAATTATTTACAAAAAATGAAAATCCTAAGGATATTAGTATCCAGCCACAGATGGCAAACAAAGTTCCTGGAATTATTTCTAAAAATTTTAATTTCTTGTTAGGAGCAATATAGTATAGGGAACCCATTACTGAAAATAAAATAGCGATAATAACTATCCATCTCAAATAATACCATACGGATATAAAAAAATCCGTTAGCCCTATATACCTTGATATCCATAAGAGGAAGTTCATTCCCATACTTGGTATAGTGAGGACCAATGTAATAGAAATAGCTACCAACAAAGTAAAAAATATAGCAAGCACCCTTTTCATTATAAAATTTCTCTCTTTCTTTATACCATAGGCTCTATTTAACAAGATTATTAATGCATTAAGTCCTCTTGATGCAGACCATATGGTTGCAAAGAAAGAAATTGATAAAAGATTTATACTCCTAGAGGGTATTAATTCTTTTATATAGTCGTCTATAACAGTTATTACTTCATTAGGTGCTACTTTAGCAAAAAGGTCAATTGCCCCTTGCGGTGACATTGATAATTGACTTAATACAGCTATTAAGAATATTAAAAACGGAAACAGAGACAACAGAAAAAAATAAGCAATTTGAGCTCCATAAGCGTTAATATTGTGAAACTCAAACCTATCTTTTATTTCCCTAATAAAAAATGAAAAAAAACTATCATTCATTATATAGCCTCCTGTAAATAGACATAGGGTTCAGATTAACAGCACTGATTCCAGCTACTTTTCATTTTATACCTTAGGTACAGAAAAATAAACCTAAAAATCAGTAAAATGTACCCTATGTCAAGAACAATTAAAAAAGATTCTTGTAGTGCATTATCTCAACAGTTACCTTGCATAGTCATAAAATAAGAAAAAATGTATTGAAAGAAGTAAAGAAAATGATGGAATGTGGTTCATTAGCTAATGGATACTTAAAATACAAATTTTATCTATAAAATAGATAAAATAAAAAATATAAATACTTGATAAAATTTTAACATAATAGTATACTGATTATAGCCTACCGAATATAAAAACAACAGGATTGAAAAAAATGAATACAAATAACAAATAAACACTGAGGAGGGCTTGGTAGGGATGATGACAATTCGTGTATGTATAGGAAGTGCATGTCATTTGAAAGGAGCATACAATGTAATTCAGGGCTTACAAAAAATTGTTGAGGAGAGAAAACTAGACAATCAGGTAACAATAAAAGCAGATTTTTGTCTAGGAGAATGTACTAAGGCAGTTTCGGTAAAAGTGGATGATGATCCTATTGTTTCAGTAGATGAAAAAAATGTAAAAACATTTTTTGAGGAATATGTTCTTGGGAGGTTATGAAATTGAGTATTTTAAACTTTTCAAAGGCAAATTGTAAAAACTGTTATAAATGTTTAAGAGCTTGTCCTGTAAAGGCTATTAAAATCAAGAATGAACAAGCAGAGATTGTAGAGGACTTGTGTATTGGATGTGGACAATGTCTGATTATTTGTCCTCAAAATGCTAGGCAAATTAAAAGTGACCTCCAAGAAATAAAAAATGCAATAAAAGATAAAAAAAGAGTTATTGCAAGCTTGGCTCCTTCTTATGTAGGAGCTTTTGATATGTGCAATGTAGGTCAAATGTCAGCTGCTTTAAAATCTTTAGGATTTGCCTATGTTGAAGAGACTGCTATTGGTGCAGAAGTAGTTGCTGACTTGTATAAAGAGTATGTACGAGGAGGGCAATATGAAAATCTCATTACCTCCTGCTGCCCTTCAGCAAATTATTTAGTAGAAAAGTATTTTCCACGTTTAAGCAAATACTTGATTCCAGTTGTTTCTCCAATGCTTGCCCATGGAAAAATATTAAAGCACCTATACGGAATGGATAGCTATGTGGTGTTTATCGGTCCTTGTACGGCAAAAAAAATAGAATCACTCAATTTTCAGCATAAGGGAACCATTGATGCAGTATTGACCTTTGAAGAATTATCAAAATGGCTAGATGAAGAAAATATTATTTTATATACCCTAAATCCACAACCCTTTGACCAAAAATCCTTTAAAAGAGGAAGTGCTTTTCCACTAGAAGGTGGTGTAATTTCCAGTTTTATGAAGGATCAGGAAGAAAAGTACGAAGTAATTAAAGTAGATGGTATTGAACAGTGTATGAAAATTTTTCAGTCAATGGAAAATGGCTCAGTAGAGCGGGTTTGTGTAGAGGTGAATACTTGCAGAGGAAGCTGTATAGGTGGACCAGGAATGCCCAAAAATGAAAAAGACTTTTATAAAAGACAGAAAAAAATAAAAGAATATACAAAAAACAAAGAAGATTCTTTGAGGTATACAAACTTTAAAATAGAAAATAAAATTAATTTTTCAAAGAAATTTATTGACAGAAAGATCAAGAAGCAAAAAGCAAGTGAAGAAGAAATTCAATACATTTTAAAGAAAATAGGAAAATACGAACCTACTGATGAATTAAATTGCGGAGGATGTGGATACAATACATGCCGCGAAAAGGCCCAAGCTGTTTTTGAAGGAATGGCAGAATTAAATATGTGCCTTCCTTTTATGAGAAGCAAAGCAGAACGCTTAACAAATGTCATTTTTGAAAATTCACCTAATATTATTATGCTTATTGATGAAGAAATGCGTGTAAAGGAATTTAATCCAACAGCAGAAAGAATTTTTAAAATAAAAGCAGATGAAATAAAGGATAAACCTATCTCGGTAATATTAGACGAAAATTTATTTTTAAGTGTAAAAGAAAGCAGGAAAAACCTTATCGGACAAAAAGCCTTTCTTCCTGAATATAATGTAGTACTATTACAAAGTATTTTATACTTAGAAAAACAAAATCTGCTATTAGCCATTATGACCAATGCTACATCTGAAGAAAAACATAAAAAAGAGCTAAAAAGAGTAAAAGAAAATACCATTGAAGCAGCTCAAAAGGTAATAGAAAAGCAGATGCGCGTAGCGCAAGAAATTGCAAGTTTGTTAGGGGAAACTACTGCAGAGACAAAGGTAATCCTAACAAAATTAAAACAAATAGCTTTAAAAGAAAATGGTGATATGGAATGAGTTGTTTTATAGATGTTGCCTTTGATAGTATTAATAAATATGGAGAGGAGCTGTGCGGTGATAATGTAGAAATTATCCGAACAGAGGATGGGGTTATTGTTGTATTGGCAGATGGATTAGGAAGCGGTGTAAAAGCAAATATATTGGCAACCCTTACTTCAAAAATTGCAGCAACCATGTTGATGGAAGGGGCTAGCATAGATGAGACGGTAGATACAATTGTTCATACTCTACCAGTTTGCAGTGTACGGAAATTGGCTTATTCTACTTTTACCATTATAAAAGTAGATAATAATGGTAATGTTTATACGGTTGAATATGATAATCCACCCTTTATTCTTGTTCGAGAAAACAAATATTATGATGTAAAAAAAAGAAATAGTATTATGATAAATGATAGAGTCATAAAAGAAAGTAATTTTACATTAAAACAGGGAGATACCTTAACTGTAGTAAGTGACGGTGCTATTCATGCAGGGGTAGGAGCAGTACTAAACTTAGGTTGGCAGTGGGAAAATTTAAAGGATCATTTGACTCGGGTAGTGGGAAAAGAAAAGTGTTCAAAAAATGTTACGAAAAATTTAATTGAAGTATGTCAAAATTTATATATGGGTAAACCTGGTGATGATACTACTGTGGTGACGATAAAAATGAGAGAACCTGAGGAGATAGATATGTTTACAGGCCCTCCTAAAGATACTGAAAAGGATGAATGGGTTGTAAAAAAATTTATGGAGGGAAAAGGCAAAAAGATTGTTTGTGGAGGAACTGCTGCTAATATTGTAGCAAGGGAACTAAAAGAATCATTAGAGGTAAATATGGACCTTATAGGTCCTGATGTACCTCCCACAGCAAAAATAAAAGGAATTGATCTTGTTACAGAGGGGGTATTGACTCTAAGTAAGGCTGTGGAAAAAATAAAAGAATATGCGGATACTTCCATTGAAGAAAATCCAGTATATAAGCTAAAAGCTAAAGATGGAGCATCGAGACTTGCAAAAATGCTGATTGAAGATTGTACAAAGCTAAATCTTTGGGTTGGAAAAGCAGTAAATCCTGCTCATCAGAATCCAGATTTGCCTATTGATTTAAGTATAAAATTGAAGGTAGTAGACGAACTGATCGATTTAATGAAAAAACTAGGAAAACATGTAAACCTAACATATATATAGTGAGAGGTGTAGAAATGAGGAAATTTGAGAGTAATGTACAGTTAATAAAGTATGAGGTATTAAAAGAAGTATCAAGATTGGCAATGGAAGGAACATTGATGGAAGAATATGAAAAAATACCAGTGACCATTATTCCTGGCCCAAAGCCAAGAACAAGATGCTGTATCTACAAAGAAAGAGCCATTATGGTTGAGAGAGTAAAGTTGGCAATGGGAGGAGACAAGAAAAATAGCAACATCATAGAAGTTTTAGAGATTGCTTGTGATGAATGTCCTATTAATCGTTTTACCATTACAGAAGCTTGTAGAGGATGTCTTGCCCATAGATGTTCAGAGGCTTGTCCCGTTGATGCAATCTTTCATGTAGGACAGAGAGCCTATATTAATCAAGAGAAATGTATTGAATGTGGAAGATGTAGAGATGTTTGTCAATATAATGCAGTTTCTGATGTATTAAGACCTTGTAGCGTTGCTTGCCCTACAAAAGCTTTATGTATTGACCCAGGTAACAGGAAGGCAGTTATTGATAATGAAAAATGTATACAATGTGGTGTATGTGTTATTCAATGTCCTTTCGGTGCTATTATGGATAAATCATTTATTGTGGATGTAATTGAAGTATTAAAAAAATCAAAAGAAGAAAATTCCCATGTATATGCAGTCATTGCTCCGGCCATTGCCAGTCAATTTACAAATGTTAAAATTGGTCAAGTTGTAGCGGCAATAAAAAAGCTAGGATTTCATGATGTAATCGAGGTAGCTCTTGGGGCAGATATTGTAGCATTAAATGAAACGCATGAGTTTGCACAAACAATAGAAGAGAAAAAAGTAATGACAAGTTCGTGTTGTCCAGCTTTTGTTTCATATATTGAAAAGTGTTATCCTGAATTTTTAGATAATATTTCTACTTCTGTTTCGCCTATGATTGCTATATCCAGACTGATTAAAAATATGGATGAGCAAGCAAAGGTAATATTTATTGGACCGTGTACAGCCAAAAAAGCAGAAATGAATCAAGAAGATATTAAGGGAAGTACAGATTATGTTCTTACATTTGAAGAATTATGTGCAATGATTGATGCTGCTGGTATTAAAATTGAGGAATGTGAAGAAGCCAAGTTAAACAATGCTTCCTTCTTTGGACGGATATTTGCACGTTCAGGAGGATTAACAGAAGCAGTTAAGCATGTGTTAAAAGAAGAAAATCTTCAAGTAGATTTTAAACCCATTGCATGTGATGGTATTGCAGAATGTGACAAAACCTTAAAAATCGCAAAGGCGGGCAGACTGCAAGGAAACTTTATTGAAGGAATGGCCTGCAAAGGCGGTTGCATTGGCGGTGCTGCATCACTTCATCGTAGACCAAAAGATAGAAAAGAAGTAGATAAATATGGAGAATTGGCTATTGAAAAAGGAATAAAAGATTCCCTTAGAATATTTGAAGTAAACGAAATCGATTTGCATAGACACTATGAAAAAGCGTTCAAGAAAAAATAAAATGTACCCTGTGTCAAAGGCAATTAAAAAAAGACTATGCTGAATTAAGAAGATGATTTCTGTACTGGGCAGGAGTCATCTTTTTTAATCCCCATCGATATCTGTATTCATTTTAGTAAATCATATACTGTTCAATTTAAAATAAATATACCCTTATCAATCCCCTTCATCCTTCTACTCCTCTACAAATTTATATCCTATTCCCCATACCGTCTGTATAAACTGGGGTTTTTCAGGGTTAACTTCGATTTTCTTCCTTAGTCTCCTTATATGTACCATTACAGTATTATCATCCTCAATATACTCATCTCCCCAAACATATTTGAAAATCTGGGCCTTTGTAAAAACTTGATTGGGATGGCTTGCAAAAAACTTTAATAGCTCAAACTCTTTAGCCGTTAAGTTTAAAAGTTCCTTACCTCGATATACCATATAGCTCTTGAGATCAATTTTTAAATTATTAAACTCAAGTATGTTTTTATTTGTCAAGTTTGATCCTCCACTTAACACAAGATACCTTCTAAGATGAGCATTAACCCTTGCCATCAGTTCATTCATACCAAAGGGCTTGGTCATGTAGTCATCAGCCCCGATTCTCAGGCCCAAAACCTTATCTATTTCATCATCCTTAGCTGTCAACATAATTATAGGAACGTTTGTGTCATTTCTAAGCCTCCTGCAAACCTCTATTCCATCTATTTGGGGCATCATGATATCTAAAATCACCAAATGATATTCATTTTGATTAAAAAGCGAAATAGCTTCCAGTCCATCGGAAGCAGTATCTACGCTATAACCTTCTTTTTCTATGTATCTTTGTAAAAGCTTTAGAATTTCAGGTTCGTCATCAGCAATTAAAATTTTAATATCCTCCATAGTGTCCTCCATTTTTGAAAAAAATGCCTTTACTTTGTATTATAATCTACTCATTTGTAAATTCATACAAAAAAGGCAATTTGTGTTTGTTTTAAGCTATAAGTTCTATAAAAAATATTTCTTTACATCTTCTACTACTTTTCTATATTCTTCAGGTGTTATAGATTGAAACCCGTCACTTAATGCACACTTAGGGTCAGTATGTACTTCTATCATAAGTCCATTGGCTCCGCAGGCCAAGGCAGCCTTGGACATAGGCAGTATAAGTTCTCTGATTCCCGTTCCATGACTTGGATCCACTACTACGGGCAACCCAGTCTCTTTTTGCATAATCGGCACTGCCGCTAAGTCCAATGTATTTCTAGTATAATTTTGGAAAGTCCTTATACCTCTCTCACACAAGATAATTTTTTTATTTCCAAAAGTAGCAATATATTCTGCAGCCATTATCCATTCTTTGATTGTTGCACTCATTCCTCTCTTAAGCAAAATTGGCTTATCTATTTCCCCAATAGTTTTAAGAAGAGGATAGTTATACATATTTCTTGAGCCTATTTGAATTATATCTGCATACTCAGCTACGGCATCTAGATTTTTTTCATCCATGAGTTCGGTTACTATAGGTAATCCTGCTTTTTCCCCTGCTTCCCTTAAGTATTCTAATCCCTTCAATCCTAGGCCCTGAAAAGAGTAAGGACTTGTTCTTGGCTTGAATGCTCCGCCTCTTAGAATATTTACTCCTATTTCTTTGAGTGCCAAAGCCGTATCTATAACCTGCTTTTTTGACTCGACTGCACAAGGACCTGCAATCAATACAGGTGGATTATCTCCTCCTATATTGAGTTTTCCTACCTTAACAACAATTTTTTCTCCCGTTAAAATCTTTCTATTCTCCATCTTCTATCTTCCTTATTCCTTCTAATTCTAGCTTTTCTATTATCTCACTTATATGCTTATTATTTATTTTTATTTCTGAAGCTATCTCGTATAAAGGCACCATAACAAAGGCTCTCTCGGTCATTCTTGGATGTGGGATGATTAATTTTTCATCCTCTGATATGTAATCTTCATAAAGAAGTATGTCTACATCTATGGTTCTAGGACCCCATCTTATGATTCTCTTCCTCTTTAATTTTTCCTCAATGAAGCCGCAATATTCCAAAAGTTCATAGGGCTGTAAAGATGTATCTATCATCACTACTATATTCAAAAACCAATCCTGCTTCTCATATCCTACAGGCTTTGTTTCATAATAAGAGGAAACTTTTACTACGTCTATTTTTTCATGGTCTCTAAGTAAATCAAGAGCTTTATACAGGTTTTCCTTTTTGTTTCCCAGATTGCTTCCTAAACCTAAAAATACTCTACTCATTTCTTCTTCTCCTTATTTCTACACCAAAATAATCATATATCCCCTTTACCGGTGCCTCGGGCTTCCTAACCTGTATGACTATCTCAGATATCCTTTGAAAATTATTTAGAATCCTTTGTGCAATATATTCAGCCAAAGCCTCAATGAGCTTAAAATTCTTATTTTCCACGGTATCTTTAACTATATCATAAATTTTTGCATAGTTCACTGTATCTTCCACAACATCACTTTTTCCGGCTTTTTTTAAGTCAAGTAATACTTCTATATCAATGAAAAATTTCTGTCCAAGTATATTTTCTTCCTTTAATGCTCCATGATATCCGTAGAATGCCAAGTTTTTCATAATTATTTTATCCATATTACATTCTCCTAACGATGGCATCGGTTACTTTTGCCGCCCTTAAGTTTTCCTTTACGTCATGGACTCTTATTATATCTACTCCTTGAGTTATTCCCATAACTGTAGTAGCTATGGTCCCTTCCACTCTTTCTTTTGCCGGCAAATCTAATATTTTACCTATCATGGATTTCCTTGATGTTCCTAGGAGTACAGGACATCCCAAATCGTTTAATTCTCCAAGTCTTGACATAACCACCATATTCTGCTCAGGAGTTTTGCCAAAGCCTATCCCTGGATCCAAAATTATATTCTCACTTTTTATTCCCGATTTTACTCCAATATCTATAGATCGTTTTAAAAATTGACAGATTTCTTCCATTATATCTTTCTTATATTCTGTTCCTTTTTGATTGTGCATAACGATAATCGGCACATCAAATTTGGCTATTACTGAAGCCATATTTGCGTCCCTTTGCATCCCCCAAACATCATTGATAATGTGTGCTCCAACCTCAAGAACCTTTTCTGCCACCTCTGCCTTATAGGTATCTACTGATATAGGTACATCTACTTCTTTTACAAGTCTTTTTACAACTGGTAAAACTCTGGCTAGTTCCTCCTCAGCATCTACTTCCATTGACCCGGGTCTTGTAGACTCACCACCTACATCTATTATATCGGCACCTTCTGCAACCATTTTTTTAGCATGATTAACTGCCTTTTCAACGTCTACAAACTCTCCGCCATCAGAAAAGGAATCAGGAGTAACATTTAATATACCCATTATATAAGTTCTCGTACCAAGATTTAATTGGTATTCTCTACATTTTAATTCTATTTTTCTGTGAAATCTGAATCCTATATTTCTCATTATAGCACCTCCATTATCTTCCAAAGTTTATCAAAGCCATTGCTTCTGCTCTAGCTTTGGCATCTTTATCGAACACACCCCTTACTGCGGAAGTAACAGTTTTCGCTCCTGACTTTTTAATTCCTCTCATGGTCATACACATGTGTTCAGCTTCTACCACCACAATCACCCCATAGGGATTAAGTTTTTCCATAAATATCTCAGCTATGGTAGTAGTTAGTCTTTCCTGTAGCTGGGGTCTTCTGGCAACAGTATCAACCACTCTGGCTATCTTACTTAAACCGGTTAACTTTCCATCTCTAGGCAAGTATCCTACATGGGCTTTTCCAAAGAATGGCACCAAATGATGTTCACACATAGAATAAAAGGGTATATCCTTAACTAGAACCAATTCTTCATGTTTCTCTTCCTGGAAATATATCTCTAAATGTTTACCCGGATCCTGATTTAATCCACAAAATATTTCCTCATACATTCTTGCAATTCTATCAGGAGTACCCTTTAAGCCTTCTCTGTCAGGATCTTCTCCTATAGCCTCAAGTATATCTCTTACAGCTCTTTTTATTTTTTGCTTATCCACATATATCCCTCTTTCTAATTTATTTTAAAGGAAATTTTCCTCTTCTCCAATACTTCATTACTCCACCAAAGGGCCTTAGTACATAACTCATAATCTCTAAAAGCATATCCAGTTTCTGGCCTACTTCCCTTTCACCAATAAATCTTTGGCATAGACAATAGAAATTATAGTCAATTTTCTGTAGCTTAGCTAAAATCTTTTTGTCCTTTGGCACCCACAGGTTATGAAGCTGAAAATAAGAAACTAAAATATTTTTGAACAGGTTGTTCATTAAAAATATTAAGTTTAATTTATCTTCCTTTCTAGCAAGCATGTCGTCATATTCTTGGTATAGCTTAAATCTAATGTAGTCAATCTCATTCATTTTCATAGGTCTAGGTCCTGAATTATATATAAGCCTTATTTTGTTAAGCAGATTATCTATTTCTTCACTTTCATTATATATATATTTATAGTTATGCAATGAGTTTATTATAAAGGGCCATCTCTCCGATACACCTTTTTTAAGCAGTTCTAGTGATATATAGGATATATCAAATTTAACTCCTTTAAGTTCATATACCTCTCTTTCAAAATCATTAATATCTTCAATGATAGCAAAAAGGTCTATATCATTTAACTGATTAAAATCTTTCCTCTCTATTTCAGCACCTTCACCTATCAAAAGGAGACACAATGCTTCTTCCTGAAAAACAATTTCTTTAATTTTTCCATTAAATATATTTAATATATCCATTTGTTTCACCCATATAATTTCTTTAATTCTTCCATTAAAAATCTTGTTATTTTATTGCTTTTCAAATCCATTTTTTTATCTTGCAAAAGGGATACCGGCATAATATCCATCAAAGAATTTGTAATAAATATCTCATCGCAGTCATATAAAAAATCTTTTTTATATCTACCTATGTCAATCTTCAGGTTATTTTCATTTATTATTTCTATAACTTTACTTCTAAGTATACCAGATAATATCCCACATTCTATAGCCGGAGTAAATATTCCTTCATTCTTTACAAAAAATATGTTGGATATTGTTCCCTCACAAATCTCTCCATGAACATTAAAAAAAAGGGCTTCATCGTATCCACTATCTTTAGCTTTTTTTCTCGCCAGCAAATTTTCCATGTAATTGTTGGATTTAACCCTGACAAGAGGTGAATAAGGATTTCTTTTCATATCTGAAAAACATAGCTTGAATCCTTTTTCATAATCTTCATCGTGATAAATACTATTACGAGTAGATATTAAAAGGTTACAGTCTTCTTTATTTTTGGAATAGGAAATCCTTAATGCCCCTGAAAAAAGCTTATTCTTATCAATTAAGTCGTAGCAGTATTTTTCTAAGTCAACTAAATCAATGTTAAAATTTAAATCAAGTATTTGGCAACCTTTTAATAATCTTTTAACATGTTCATGGAAAAAGTACATCTTTCCACCCGCAACCTTGATTGTTTCAAAAAGTCCATATCCGTACATAAAACCTTCACTTATTGGTAAAATGCAGATTGAGTCACTTTTTATGATTTCATTATTAAAAAATATATACATATAAAAATCTCCTAAATTTATTAAATTTGTTATTTTTATAACATAATTATATCATTCTATATGTCGAGAATTAAGCTAATTTATCAGTTTTATTTTTATACAATAATCTTATGTTCAATTGGAGTAGACAGAATAAGAGACGTTTTAGTATTACCAAATTTTTTTATTTCATCTATCAATATTTCCAGTTCCTCCATGCTCTCTACCATAACTTTTATGGTCATACAGTCTCCACCGGTTACATGATGACATTCAATTATACTATCCTTATTCGGTGCAAATTCCAAAAATTTCTTGTAATTTTCTGCTTTAATGGCAATATCAATAAAAGCATTTATATTTTTATTTAGTTTTTGAGGATCAACAACAGCTCTATAGCCTTTTATAACACCGCTCTCTTCTAACCTTTTAACTCTTTCGGAAACTGCCGGTGAAGTAAGTCCAACCTTCTTTCCCAAGTCCTTCATTGAAATTCGCCCATCCTGCTGTAGTATTTCTAATATCTTCAAGTCAGTTGCATCCATATTTATCCCCCTTTAAAAAATTAAGTAAAATCAAAAATAAATTAACATATTAAATCAATGTTATTATAACACTTAAGTCAACAACTGTACATAGAAAATATTCATTGATAAAATGTTGGTAAGAATGATAAGGAGGTATATTATGTCAAAAGTAAAAGTTACGGAAACCATTTTAAGGGACGCTCACCAGTCATTAATAGCTACCCGAATGACAACTGAAGAAATGATACCTATTCTGCCAAAATTAGATGAGGTTGGATACCATTCTCTAGAAATGTGGGGTGGAGCAACCTTTGATGCTTCCTTAAGATTTCTAAACGAAGACCCATGGGAAAGACTAAGAACTATTAGAAAAAAAATTAAAAAAACTAATTTACAAATGCTTTTACGAGGACAAAATATTTTAGGCTACAAACACTATGCTGATGATGTAGTAATAGAATTTGTCAAAAGAGCAGTTGCAAATGGAATTGACATAATAAGAATTTTCGATGCATTAAATGACGTTCGAAACCTAAGAGTTGCCTTGGAAACCACTAAGAAAGAAGGAGCTCACGCCCAAGCTGCAATCTCCTATACAATAAGTCCGGTCCATACTACAGAAACCTATGTAAAATTAGCCAAAGAAATGGAAAGCATGGGAGCTGATTCTATATGCATAAAGGATATGTCTGGTCTTTTAACTCCATATTATGCCTACGAGTTAGTATCAGCTTTAAAAAAGGCAGTTAAAGTTCCTTTGGAACTTCATTCCCACGCCACCAGCGGTTTAGCTAGTATGACTTATTTAAAAGCCATCGAGGCTGGAGTAGACATAATAGATACGGCTATATCACCCTTTTCTCAGGGAACATCTCAGCCGCCAACGGAACCACTTGTAGCAACTCTGCAAAATACTGAGTACGATACCGGGCTTAAAATTGATAAATTAAATGAAATTGCTGAATACTTTAACCCCATAAGAGAAAAGAGTCTAGAAAGTGGATTGTTAAACCCTAAAGTACTAGGTATAAATATAAATACATTGATTTATCAGGTACCGGGAGGAATGCTTTCAAACCTAGTTTCCCAATTGAAACTGCAAAATGCCTTAGATAAATTCGATGAAGTATTAAAGGAAGTACCAAAGGTTAGAGAAGATCTTGGCTATCCTCCTCTAGTTACACCAACTAGTCAGATGGTAGGAACACAGGCTGTTCTTAATGTGATAACTGGAGAAAGATATAAGATGGTTCCAAAGGAAATAAAGGCCTATGTAAAGGGAATGTACGGAAAACCTACGGTACCTATTAAGCAAGAGATAGTTGAAAAGATAATTGGGGATGAAGAAATTATTACGTGCAGACCGGCAGATTTAATTAAGCCTCAGCTCAACTCCTTAAGAAATGAGATAAAAGAGTACTTAGAACAAGAAGAAGACGTATTATCCTATGCACTATTCCCTCAGGTAGCTTTAGACTTCTTTAAGTATAGACGTGCTGAAAAGTATAAAATAGATAGTCACTGCGTAAATTTTGAACAAAAAGTTTATGCAGTATAATAATCGACTTATAAATATGATATTATTAAAGAAGTAAACTATTAATTAAAGGTAATTGAAAATGAAAGGAGTTGGTATTATGAATATCTGTCTATCCAAAAAGAATATGACTATATCCCCATCGGTAACATTAGCTATTACTGCTACAGCAAAACAGATGCAATCAGATGGAATAGACGTAGTAAGTTTTGGTGCCGGTGAACCTGATTTTAATACTCCGGAGCATGTTAGGAAGGCCGCCATGGAAGTAATTGAAAAAGGGCTTACGGGTTATACTGCTTCATCGGGTTTGCCTCAGCTTAAGCAGGCAATTTGTAATAAATTACAAAAGGACAATAGTCTGGAGTATTCCCCTGAAAACATTGTGGTTTCAAATGGAGCTAAGCATTCTCTATTTAATGCACTCCAAGCCATATGTAACCCTGGAGATGAAGTGATTATTCCGATACCCTACTGGGTCAGCTATCCTGAAATGGTTAAAATGGCGGATGCAAAACCTGTCTTTGTTGAAACTACAGAAGAAGATGCCTTCAAGTATGATATAGAAAATTTAACAGCAGCTATAAATGCTAACACTAAAGCAATTATTTTAAACAGTCCCAACAATCCAACCGGTACTGTTTATACTGAAAAGGAATTAAAGGAAATTGCTGAAATAGCAGTTAAACATAATATTTTTGTTATATCCGATGAGATTTATGAAAAATTGATTTATGAAGGAAAGCATGTGAGCATTGCTTCCCTTGGAGATGAAATTAAAAAGCTAACAATAGTTATAAACGGTATGTCTAAGGCCTACGCAATGACTGGTTGGAGAATAGGTTATTTGGCTGCTGATAAGGAAATTGTAAACATTGTAACAAATATTCAAAGTCATGCTACTTCTAATCCTAATACGATTGCTCAATACGCCAGCATTAAAGCCTTAGAAGGTGATCAGGAACCTATTAATGAAATGGTCAAGGCCTTTGATGAAAGAAGAAAATTTATGGTAGGAAAAATTAATTCAATGAAGGATTTATCCTGTAAAATGCCCAAGGGTGCCTTTTATGTAATGGTTAATATATCTAAATACATCGGCAAAACTATTAATGGCTTTAACATTAATAGCTCCATGGACTTTGCCAAGTATCTACTAGATACTGCTAAGGTAGCAGTTATCCCTGGATCAGGCTTCGGAGCTGATAATTATATTAGACTTTCTTATGCTACTTCCCTTGATAATATTGAAGAGGGCTTAAAAAGAATAGAAGATGCAGTTAGTTAGGTAAAATGAGATAAATATTTAAAAAAAGTAAAAAATTCAACTTAACCCCTTAAAGTAGATAATATAAAAATCTATTAAAATCTACCTTAAGGGGTTTTCTGATAAAACAATAAATTCTATTTCTCAAATGCAAAGTTTATACATTTCTTAGCTAAAATCTCCATAGGGTCTATAAAGCTACCTTTTATATTAAAATGGTAATAAGCTGATGACAGTTCAGTGCAACCGAGTACAAACACATTAACTCCCTGATTTTTAAGGAATTGAACCGTTTCATTAAAGCCGTCAATTTTTGCAGCTCTAAGATCTGATTTAATTCGATATATGAAGTCCATTATATTTTTCTGATATTTACCTTCAGGAGCAATTAATTCAATCCCTGAACCTTTAAAATATCTATCATATACTCCCATTTTTCGAGTACCATCTGTAGCAAGTAAGCCGATTTTCTTTTCTTCCTTATATTTTTCTTTAATATATTTAAGTGTTTCCTCAATCATATTTAAAAAAGGGATATTTACTTCTCTTACTATGTCATCATAAAAATAGTGAGCAGTATTACAAGGCATTGCTAAATATTCTGCTCCTAGTTTTTCCAAATTTTTAGCAGTTCTTATCAGTTCTGGAACAGGATCATCTCCTTTTCCAAGTAGATACGAAGTCCTATCAGGTATGTTTGTATTATTCTCAATAATTATGTGTATATGTTCCTGGTCACAGTTTGCATCGGTATTTAATACTACCTTTTCAAAAAAGTAGACCGTTGCAAGAGGTCCCATCCCACCTAATACTCCTAAAGTCTTTTTCACAGATTTCCTCCTCCTAATATAAAAATTGAACAATTTAGTAGTAGTTTTTTTATCTCCTACTAAATTATTGTGAAACTTTATCTAACTTCCTTACTCTATCTTCCACTTCTAGAAGTGGAAGTATTATAATCAAGTGAGACAAAACGGAACCTTAATTATTTTAATACTTATTTATACATTTATTCTTCTACTACATTGAATTGGTTGCTAATATTTAGCTCATTTTCAGTTGCTGCAACAATTGTAGCTGCAGAGGCATCTCCGATAACGTTTATTGAAGTTCTAGCCATATCTAATACCCTATCAATACCTGCTATAAGTGCAATACCTTCAAGTGGAAGTCCAACAGATTTTAATACAATTGATAACATTATAAGACCAGCTCCTGGTACTCCAGCAGTACCTATCGAACCTAAAGTTGCAGTAAGTACAATTGTTGCCATTTGGCCCATAGTTAGATCTATGCCATATACCTGTGCTACAAATAATGCACATACCCCTTGATAAAGGGCGGTACCATCCATATTTATTGTTGCTCCTAATGGTAAAACAAAACTTGCTACTTTATCAGAGACACCAATATTTTCCTTAACAGATTTAATAGTTACAGGTAATGTTCCGGAACTACTTGAAGTACTAAAGGCTGTAACAGCAGCCGGAAGTATACCTTTGAAAAATTTTATAGGGCTTATTTTAGCTATCAGTTTAACAGCAGAGGAATATACGATTGATGCATGAAGTATACATCCTATATAAACAGCTGCAACTACCTTTATAAGAGGTATTAGTACAGATGGACCATTTGTAGCCACAACCGGTGTTATTAATCCGAAAACTCCGTAGGGTGCAAATTCCATGATTATCGATGTTATTTTATACATAACTTCAGCTAAACTATCAAAAAAATTTATAAATGGTTTAGCTTTTTCATCAGGCAATGTAGTTGCACCTATGCCTAAAAATAATGCAAAGGTAATTATTTGTAGCATGTTTCCATCTACTAAACCTTTGATAGGATTTCTAGGAACTATGTTAAGAAGTGTTTCTATTAATGAGGGTGCCTCTTTTGCAGTTACCTCAGCAGACATTGGCACTTCAAGTCCAACTCCCGCTTGAAAAAAATTTCCTAGAAGCAAACCAATTGTAACTGCAAACGCTGTGGTTAGGAGGTAGTATGCAATTGTCTTACCGCCAATTCGTCCTAAAGTTTTTATATCTCCAACACTAGATGCTCCTACTATAAGTGACGACAATACAAGAGGAACTATTATCATTTTAATTAAATTAATAAATAGTCCACCAATTGGTTTAATGTAGGTAGTAGCAATTTCTGGGGCAGAACCTAATAATAACCCAACTATAACCCCCGCTACAAGCCCAAGTAAAATTTTAGTTGTTAATTTCACATAAATCCCTCCTCATAAAATATATTTAAATACTAAATGATGAAAGACTACAACAGACAATATCAGACATAAAAAAACTTGTTGAATTCAGAATTTTATAAAATATCAATGCATAAAAGTTGAACAATTTGGTAGGGGTTTTTTATCTCCTACTAAATTATTGTGAAACTTTATCTAACTTCCTTACTCTATCTCCCACTTCCAGAAGTGGGATTATTATAACAAGTGAGATAAAAAAATTACTATGCTTATCAGTAATTTAGATTCAATAAATATTGAAACAGTTTTTAAAACTCCGTCCTTATAAACACTAAAATTCCTTCGAGAAATTTCTTTACACTGATTTTTCCACTCGTTTTTGATTTTTTTCTAATATAGTCCATCTGTTTTCTTACTTCTTGAAAATCAAACAGGGTACTACAAAACATTGTATAAATTTCATTTCCATAATCCTCAATTCCCAAACTGGCTATATTATTTAAAGCCTTGTTGATAGCCCTTCTTACTCTTTGCTCAATCGCCCATATATTAGAATCAATTTTGTATTCATTTATATATCTATTATTTAATCGGCTATAAATTTGAGAAAGCTTGTATTTTTTATTAAATCTTTCATTATCGTTTTGTAATTCATCAATTATTAAGAGCATCTCTAATATATCCTTTGTCCCTGCTTCTCCAAGTATTCCTAGCTTTGCAAACAAGTTATTTATACGTGTTTTAAATAGATCTTTTTTTAAAACTATTTCACTTCGTCCAATAATATTTTGATACTCATTCATCATTTTAAATGCACTGTCAAAGGATTTAATGATTTTAGACATAAATATAATTTCCTTGACTTTATTTATTACAGAAATTACTTCTATTGCATTTATAGGTTTATGTATAAAAAACTCAATACCTTTTTCATATGATTTAGATATCATATTTTTAGCAGTTACTTGAGATATCATTATAAAATATGGATTTATATTTAACTCTTCAGACTTTATTCTAGAAACAATATTTATTCCATCTATTTCAGGAAGAAGTAAATCAATAAGAACTATATCGGGTTTTAGCCTTGGTATTTCTTTTAAAGCTTCCTGCCCGCTAAATGACATGCCTATTACATCGCCAAGATTATTTTGAAGTATTATTTTCTTTAATAAATTTACTATAACTTTATCATCGTCAACTATGTAAAAATTCAATTGTTTTTCCCCCCTTGAAAACAATTTTACTACATGGAATCGTTATTTCAAATTTTGTAAGTTCTTTATATTGGCTACAATATTTTATTACTCCATCAAAATGTTGTTCAACTATATTTTTAGCATGGGAAAGACCTAAACCACTGGAAACCTTTCCTGTTTTATAGTCAATCTTGGTAGAAAAGCCCGCTTCAAATATTAAATATGTATCCTCTTCCTGAATACCTATGCCATTATCTGTAACAGAAAAAATAGCATATTCTCCATTAATCTTTACATCAATAATTATTTCACCATAATTTTCTATTGCTTCTAAAGAGTTAATGATAAAATTATTTAATACTGAAATAAGGGGATAAATTTCTTTTGTATAAAAATCATCAATTACATTAAATTTGAGAATTATTTTTTTGTTAGATTCATCAATTAATTTACAAGTATTTGCTTCAATTATTTTAAATATCTCTGAAATTTTGAATTTCCTCAATTTGTTTACATTTTGCAGTGTTTTGCTCATTCCTGTCACTACTCTTTGATAATCTTTTTTTATTTCATGAATATTTTTTGCAATATTAAGTGCTTCATCCTTCAATTTGCTATTCTCAATCTTTTCATATAAATCATATGATTTTTCCATAGTATCTTCAATATCGTTTATTGATTTTTTAAGAAAAAACAGTTCTGTTTTTAATTTAGAAACAAAAAATAATAATTCTCTATATTTGTTTTCACTTTGTTCCCTTTCATATCTTTTTTTGTAGTAACATATCATATAATATACAATATATATCACTATAGATCTAATAAAACCTATTAAAATAATTACAAGTACTGCATTTTCAAAGGGGAATTTTTCCATAATATTTCTTATGGCTGCCTCTACTATATTTCCAATACTATCGCATATCCATAAAAGTAGTATAAAGTTTACGGGATTATCTACTTTTTTTCTTATATTAAAAATACTAAATAAAATACCGTAAACTATATAAAATGATGAAACCGGAATAAACTGTACAATTATATTAGAATACGTCATTGAATCATTAGAAAAATAAAAAACAAAGGATCGAAAAAAGGCCATGCAAAATCCAACAATAAAACTTGTAGTTATCACAGACACATTTTTAAAATATATAAGTAGCAACGGCAAAACTACAACTGCAAAAGAAAAACGAAACCATAAGGAAAAAGGATTAATATATATCTGTCCATTAAATACTGTTATTATACATATTGCAATAATACTTTCTATCTTTTTTCTATCTATTTTCAATTTTCTTACTCCCATATTTAGAATTTCACAACCAAACTTATTAAGATAGTAATAATAGATGACCATTTTCTAAAAAATCAGATTATTTATTATTATTTCTTTTAATAATATCATATTTTTTGAACATTTTTTAATTAATATATTCAAAACGAGCAAGCCAATAAAAAATCTATAGCAAGAACAAAGGCGTCTGGCGACGCTTTGTTAGTTCGTAGTTAGTAGTTCGTAGTTGGTAGCCCTGATTAGCTCTTAGTTCTTAGCTCTTGGCTCTTGGCAAATCCTAGTCGTTCTTTAGTGAATTTACTTTGCTTTATACCTGCAATTTTTTTCAAAAAATGTTTGAATTCCTATGCAAAAATAAAATCCCTTTACGGGTAAGTACTCCATAAAGGGAAGGTAAGTTGAAATCCAAGGCCTAAAAATTATGATTCTTTTATTTCTTGGACGGATAAATTGTATTTTTTGCCATTAACATTTATTTTGAAATTTCTCATTGTCCCTACTGTATTAATAAGACTCGTCTTAAAATCATTTATCAGATTCAATAAGTTCTTTTCCTGCTTTTTTATCAAGTTTTGGGCTTCTTCAATATCTATTTTTTCAAATTTAACCCTATCTCCCGGTTTTAATTGAGCTAGAAAGGGTAAATCTACTGTTATTACGTTTGCTATTTTTGTATAACCCCCAGTAGTCTGTCTATCTGCCATCATAATAATAGGGCATCCATGACCGGGAATCTGAATTGCACCGAAATTTATTCCATTTGAAATAATATCTGATCCCTTTTCATGTTCAATTCTTGGTCCCTCAAGTCTATATCCCATTCTGTCACATTGATCAGTTAAAACATATTCGCTACTAAGAAAAGTTTCCATCCCATTCTTAGTAAAATAATCAACCTCTGGTCCTAATATGACTCTAGCCGTAATTTCATTTTTGTATCTAGGTATCATATCCTCAGGAATTTTCCTAATCCCAAAATATTCCTTACCATTCTTAGGATTTATTTTTAATATATCACCTTTTTGAATCTTATTCCCATTTAATCCCCCTATTTTGCCCCTTAAATATGTGGATTTACTTCCCATAACCTTCGGAAGATCAAAACCTCCAGATACAGCTAAATAAGCTCTGCAGCCACTTTGGGCATAAGAGCATTCTAATATATCACCATTATTTAAGTATATAGTTTCATACAGATTAACTTTCTTTCCATTTACAGTTGGAAACATATCAGCTCCAGTTATGGCAATAGCCATATTCCCATCTGCTTTAAAGCTTAGTCCCATCATGGTCATTTCAAGCACGGCTTCATACCTGTCATTATCTACAAGAATATTTGCCAATTGCATAGCCAGTCTATCCATTACTCCTGCCGCAGGAACTCCATACTGACCGTATCCAACTCTCCCATAATCCTGGATGGTAGTTAATAGTCCAGAATTTATGATTTTTAAGCTACTCATTGAAGTCACCCCTTTTCAATCGGGACTTTTTGACTGTATATTCTTTTCTTTCCACTTGTTTTTTTATTAGTTCATATTCTTCCTTGTCAATAGGGTCAAATTTTATATATTGGCCTGCCTTTAACAGCACCGGTGGATTTTTGGATGGGTCAAAAAAATTTAATGGAGTTCTGCCTATTATTCTCCAGCCTCCCGGACTGTCAATCGGATATATACCTGTTTGGTTTCCAGCTATACCAACTGAACCACCAAGGATTTTCTCCCTTGGAGATTCAAGACGAGGTGTAGCAATTTTTTTTGACATCCCACCTAGATAGGGAAATCCGGGAGTAAACCCAAGCATATAAACGAGATATTGCCTTTCACTATGTATCTTTATAACTTCTTCAGGCCTTAATTCATTATATTCTGCCACATACTCCAAATCCATACCATATTCTCCTCCATAACAGGTAGGTATATGAACTACCTCTGGAGCTGGAAGAGTTATTTCCTTCATTCTCTTCTCTATTTCTTTCAGTTTTTTTAATAAATCATAATAGGATACAATTACTGGATCGTATATTATGAGGATTGAAGTGTATGTTGGAATTATTTCCAGAACTCCTTCCGGTTTCTCATTCTCAATACATAAAGTTAAGCCCCTAACCTTTCCATTTATCTCTTCAGAGATTTTGCTACCTATCTCTATAATTATTCCATTGTCTCCTGATGGTAAATATCTATATTTTTCGTACATATATATGCAGTCCTTTCTGAAAGAATTACTATTGCTTCTAACCCATAGTGACAGATAAAAATCTGATTTTTTTCACTAATATAGACAACCCAATTCCAATTCTAATAAATAGAAATAATAAGAAAAGAGTAAGATTTATTATTTGTATTTAGCATCTAGGGGTTCAAGTTTTATTTCTTCTTTCAGAAGACTTTCTCTTAAGCCTTGAGCAAATTCCAGTGCCTTGACATTATCGCCGTGAATACATATACTGTCTGCCTTTATATCTATATCTTCACCGTACATAGTAGCCACTTTTCCTTCCTTTATCATACGCTGAACCCTATGTTTGCATAACTCGGTGTCATGTATAACTGAACCCTCAACTTTTCTAGACACCAACGTTCCATCCTTATTATATGCTCTGTCGGCAAATACTTCATTGGCAACTCTAAGACCTGTATCCTTTGCAGCCTTAACCGCTATTGAATTTGATAATGCCACAAAGATAAGTTCACTATCAATATCATATACAGCTTCTGTTAAGGCCCTAGCAAGCTCATAGTTCTTTGCAGCTGTATTATATAATGCTCCATGTGGTTTTACATGCTGAAGCTTCCCTCCGTATGCTTCTACAAAGGATTTTAGTGCTCCAACCTGATAAATAATATACGCCCTTGCTTCTTCAATACTAATGTCCATATTTCTTCTTCCAAACCCCATTAGGTCGGGATATCCCGGATGGGCTCCTATGGCAACTCCCTTCTCCAAGGCCATTTTAACTGTTTTTTCCATGACTACAGGATCACCAGCGTGAAAACCACAGGCAATATTTACCGAAGTAACATAGTCTAAAACCCTTTCATCATTTCCAAGAGTATATCTACCAAAGCTTTCTCCAAGGTCACAATTCAAATCAACTGAATACATTTTCATTCTCCCTTCTCCATCCTTCGCTTCTAAGCAATTTTGCAATATATGTTTTTTCGCTTATTTTTGTAAATTAAACAACACACTTCACATCAACTTGAAGAATTCTCATAGGCTATAAATAATTCAAAATTTGTTTATCTGTATATAATTAAAATACTGCCAATTCATGGTTTTTTATATCTGTAATAAACATATGTCCTGGAGCATGGGTAATCATTATTTCCGGCTTTACTTTCATTGCCACCGCTTGAGGCGTTACTCCACATGCCCAAAACACAGGAATTTCATCATCCTTTATTTCCACTGGATCTCCAAAGTCAGGTATGTCTATGTCCTTTATTCCTATCAGTCCAGGGTCACCTATATGTACCGGAGCTCCATGGACATCTGGATATCTAGAGGTTATCTGAACTACCTTAACTACTTTATTTAACGGTATAGGTCTCATGCTTACTACCATTGGTCCAAAAAATTTACCTGCCGGTTTACATTTTATATTTGTAATATACATAGGTACATTACTTCCACATTCTATATGTCTTACTCCAATTCCTTCTTCAATTAAAGCTGACTCAAAAGTAAAGCTGCAGCCTAGCATAAAAGCTATAAAGTCTTCTTTCCAAAAGGACTTTATATCCGTATACTCTCCTTCTAAAATTCCCTTTTTATAAACCCTATATTTAGGAATATCTGTAGTTATATTAGAACCTGGTGCAATAGTTTTAAACTCTGTAGATCCTACATCCGTAACTTCCAAAACAGGACAAGGTTTAGGATTCCTCTGGGCAAACAATAAGAAATCATACGCTAACTCTTTTGGTAAAACCACTAGATTTCCCTGAGCATAACCTCTACACATCCCAGCCGTAGGTTTTTGAATTTCTCCTTTTCTTATATATTCACGCACTTCAAAAGGTTTAGCTAAGGTAAGATTTTTCATTATTTACTCGCTCCTACTTTTAAATTTTTATGGATAACCGGAGGATTTTCCCTCCTCCGGCTATTTGAATTTTACATTATACCCAATACCTTAAGAATGCTTCTTAATCCCAATCCAATTGCCACGAGTACAACTATTCCGCCTAACACATTAGTAATTCCCCTATTGACGTATTGGCCAAGTCTTTGCTTGTTATTCATTACATATAATAAGAATATTGCAACTATAGGAAGTAGTATACCATTTGCAGCCTGAGCAAAAATAATAGCTGATATAGGCTTTAGCCCTATTCCTGAAAATACTATACCCACTGCTAATACAATCATCCATATTGTTTTAAACTTCTTATCCTTCAAATCTCTTTTCCATCCTAATGCTCCTGCTGTAGCATAGGCAGCAGCTAAAGGTGCAGTTATAGATGAAGATAAACCAGCTGAAAATAGCCCAAATGCAAAGAAATATTTTGCCCACCGGCCCAGTAAAGGCTCCAACTGCTTCGCCATATCGCCGGCACTTTTAATTGCTAATCCTGTCCCAAAAAATGCAGCAGATGCAGTAATGATTATTGATATAGATATAAGTCCACCAAGTATTATTGAAACAAGTATATCACTTCTTGATTCCTTTAACCCACTAGCGTCCTTCCATCTTTCCTGTACAGCCGATGCGTGTAAAAAAAGATTATATGGAACAACAGTAGTTCCTACTAAAGCCATAACTATAAATACTGAGCCCTTTGGAATTGAAGGAATAAACATACCCTTAATAATTGCTCCCCAATTAGGTGATATGATAACTGCAGTAGTTATAAACGTTAGACTCATAAGCACTACTAGTCCAACAAGAACTTTCTCAACAATTTTATAACTGCCCGTATATAGTAATAAAAATGCTCCTATTCCCATTAATGGTCCCCAAACATTCATCGGTATTCCCGTTATAGCTTCAAGACCTAAGGCTCCTCCAAGTATGTTACCCGTTTCATATGCTGCACAACCTATGCCTATGGCTGATATTACCAAGATTATGCTTGTATATTTTGCAATGGGATTTTCGAATTGTTCCCTTAATGCCTCCCCAAGTCCCATTCTGCTGACAATACCCAATCTGGCAGACATCTCCTGTAGTACAATTGTTGCAAAAATCGAAAATACCATAGCCCAAATAAGCGCATAACCAAAGTTTGCTCCTGCCAATGAAGAAGTTGTTACCGTTCCAGGGCCAATAAACGCTGCGGTAACAATGGCCGCCGGACCTATTGTTTTAAGTTTTTCTACAAATCCTTTCTTTTTTCTAGTTGTTTGTTCCATACAAATCCTCCTTTAATTATTTTTATTTATGTTGCTTATATAATAAGTAGAGCAAGAAGTATGCCAATATGTTTCTGAATGAATTTTCTGTATTTTGCATGTGTTTGAAAATATTATTTCATATAGCTGTGCAGTTTTGCTCAATAAAAATGAGCGGTTTTGCAACAAACGTGCAAAATCGCTCACTGTTTTTCAAAATATTTCTCTATCCTTCTTTTTAGTGCAAATCTACTTATCCCTAATAATTTGGAGGCTTGAGTATAATTATTATTTGTTTTTTCTAAAGCAATTTTTATATATTTTCTTTCTATACTTTCTAATTCAGCTTCTAACGAAAAATTACCAGCTACAATTTTTTTCTCAATATGATCTTTATCGGCTACATTAATTTTTTTATTCTCATTCTTACTATTAATTTCTATTGGTATATGATAAAAATCTATATATTTTTTCTTGTGTAAAATTACAATTCTCTCAATAATATTTTTCAATTCTCTTATATTTCCCGGCCAACTATAAACAAGCAGTTTATTTTTAGCTTCTTTTGTAAAACCTTTAATGCTTTTATTAAATTTTTTATTAAAACTATCTAGATAATAATCTGCAAGCAACAGAATATCCGTGCCTCTATTTCTAAGGGGCGGCAGATTTATTGGAACTACATTTAGCCTGTAATATAAATCCTGTCTAAACTCCTTTGTTTTCACAGCTTCTTCTAAATCCTTATTTGTGGCCGCAATAATCCTAACATCCACCTCTATGTCCTTAAGGCCGCCTACTCTTTTAAATTTTCTTTCTTCGAGAAATCTTAAAAGTTTTGTCTGTACATCTATAGAAATTTCTCCTATCTCGTCTAAAAAAATTGTTCCTCCATCAGCAATTTCAAATAGACCCTTTTTTCTAGATTTTGCACCCGTAAAGGCATTTTTTTCAAATCCAAACAATTCACTCTCTACAAGTTGCTGGGGTATTGCTCCACAATTTATTTTAAGCATAGGTGCATCTCTCCTGATGCTACCTTTATGTATGGCTTCCGCTACCAGCTCCTTACCAGTTCCCGTTTCTCCTCTTATCAATACCGTTACTTTATCATTAGCAGCCAAAATATCTATTTTTTTTAAAATTTCATTCATACTAGGGTGATTTCCTATTATACTTTCATTGTTAACCTCTTTTTCTTTTTCAAGTAAATAAAGCTTCTTTTTCATATTTAAATTTTCAAACGCCTTTGAAATAGTTATATCTATTTCTTCAAGATCAAAGGGCTTTTTTATATAATCAAATGCACCATTTTTCATGGCAGTAACTGCTGTTTCTACATCTCCGTAGGCTGTCATAATCACTACCTCATTATCCTTGTCAATTTCCTTAATTTTTTTTATAAGCTCCAGTCCGCTTTCTTCTGATAATCTCATATCAAGAAATATAACGTGGGGCTTAAATCCAATAACTTTATTAAGCCCTCCTGCCGCATTTAAGGCAGTATCTACCGAATAACCCAAATCTGTTAGTCCTTCTTTTAAAGACATACAGATGATTTTTTCATCATCTATTATAAGTATTTTTTTCTTCATACAGTCCACCTACACTCATCGGAAGTTTTATTTTAAAAGATGTTCCTACGCCTACAGAACTCTCCACTTCGATTTCTCCATTATTCTCTGCTATCAGATTATGAACAACTGATAGCCCTAATCCAGTCCCCTGTGAATCAGTAGTAAAGAAAGGATCAAATATTTTTTCGATATTCTCTTGATTAATTCCGCAGCCATTATCCCTAAACTCTATGATTAAAAAATCATTCTTTTGATCATAATGGTCATCGATTATTATATTTAAAGTTCCTTGCAAATCCATGGCTCTTACTGCATTAGTTATAATATTTAAAAATACCTGTTCAATTTGAGCCTTGTCAACAAAGACTATTAAATCTGTAGCCTTTACCATAATATCAGTCTTTATACTTTTTTCATCCATGGCCTTTCTCGTTAAATCTAAGGCTCTCTTTAGTATCTCCATAATATTGACTACTTCACATTTTGGAAAATGAGGTTTAGCAAAGTCCAATAATTCTGTTATTAGATTATTCAACCTGTCTATTTCATAAAGTATACCACTAAACAACTCCAATGTTGATTCAGAAACAGTTTTTTTTAATCTGTTTTTTAAAACCTGTACACTTGTCTTCATACCAGCCAATGGATTCCTAATTTCATGGGCAAGGCCAGCAGCCAGTTGTCCTAGAGAAGCTAGTCTATTCATCCTTTCCATTCTATTTTCAATTTTTTTCCTCTCGGTTATATCATTAAAGTTACAGATAGCTCCATTGATATAACCTTCCTCAGTTTTTAGCAATGAAGTTGTCACATCTAAATACATTTTACTCTTATTTTCTTTTTTAAAATCATACATGTTATGTATTGTTCTTTGTGTGTCAATAGTAGTCTTTAACTGATTTAATAAAGTTTTTATTATATAATCCGATTTGTTAGGCCATTTCACTTTATACCCTAATATTTTTATTGCTGCTTCGTTAATTAGCTTTATATTTCCTTCTTTATCAGTTGTAATTATTCCAGTAGAAATATTCCTAAGAATATCCTCATTGAACTTTTTCATTTCTATCAGTTTATCAGTGCTATTCTGAAGTTTGTCCAGCATGTTGTTAAATGCATTTGCTAGTATACCTATTTCATCTCGCCTTTGGATATGTATCTTCCCTTTGAAGTTTCCAAGGGATATATTGTTGCATCTGTCTGCCAGAGATCTTATAGGTTTTGAAATATTATGAGCAACTAATATAGTTGATTCAACTGAAAATATTAAAAAGATTATTGCAACAAGAAGTGTATATTTTTGAATTCCAAGTAAATCCTCTGTAAATTTATTCTTAGCTACCTTATATCCTATGATCCAGTCCCATTTATTATAATTATCTAAAATAACAATTATATCTTTATTTTTGATTGTACCCTCTTTTTTTTCTGTGATTTTATTTATTAGCTCCTTCGGTAAATATGTCTTGTTATTAAAATTATCAAAAACTAATTTATTCCCTTCAATTATAAATAGGTCCTTCTTTCCTACTATTTGAGAGTGATTAATTATTTTTGTTTTTGCATCTTCACGAGTAATAAAATTTTTTTCAACCTGCTCGTTTAATATATCAATAAATGATACTATATCATTTAATCTGGTCGTATAACTTTCAATCTGGTTATTCACTAATATCTGATATCCACCCCAGTAAGACACTATTCCCAAAATAATTATTGGCAATATTACTAAAATCAGAAATGGAATTAATATTTTATTTTCAATATCCATCTTCATTTTAGATCGCTTTCCTTTTTATAGGTAATTTTACTTATAACATAAAATAGAATCAAGGACGCTAAAAAGCCGGGAAATGCAGGGTGAATCATTCTATTGATACTTATATCTAATGAAAGATACTTATATTTATTTATTAAGTAAAATAAAATCATAGTTAATGCTCCTCCAACAAAGGAATATATAGCTCCTTCCTTTGTTGCTTTTTTCCAATATAGCCCTCCATATAAGGGAATTAGAAATGTTACAGAAAATATTCCCCATATATACGCCCCAAAAACTAGTAAACTGCTGGGGGGCTTAATTGACATAATGAGAGAAATCGTTCCAGCAATAAATATTAGTAATCTATTTAGATTTAAAAACTTTTCTTCATCAATTTCTGGATTTATTAAATTTTTATATATATCATAACTAAAACCACTAGCCAGTATGAGAAGTTGAGAGTTGGCAGTAGAAATAGCTGCCGCAGCAATGCTTATTAAAATAAGTCCGCTTAATTTAGAATATATTACATTGTTTATAATGTAGGGGAATATTTCATCAACAGAGCTTATATTTTCTACCGTTGGAGCTAACACCCTTGAACCTATACCTATTATAAATATATTGACATATATAATAGATAATATAAATACAGATAAGCATATCATCTTGATTGAAACTTTTTTATTCTTTGCTGAAATTATTCTTAGGGCATATTGAGGGTTAGATGCCAACCCCAATCCCCATCCAAAAAAGGCTGTGATCATAATCATAGGAGGTTGGAGTCCATTAGCAAAGGGGTCAAGAAGACCCCCTTCAATAGTTTTATAAGGGAAATTTGGAAAGGGTTTTGTAGCTATAATTGCGGCCTTTTTATGCATAAGTGTTATTCCTCCTACATCCTTTAATATCATAAAAGTAGCAAAAACCGTCCCTATTAATATTAAGACAAAATTTAATCCATCTGTCTTAGCAACTGAATACAATCCTCCAAAGGTAGTATATACAATAAATAGGTACACCAAGAATATAGATATGCTATAATGTATGTCTAAAAGCTCTGACATAACAATACCAAAACCTCTTATCTGTATTATGATATAAAAAATATAACTTAGTACAATTACTAATCCCCCAAGAGCCTGCATATATTTGCTATCATATCTGTATTTGAAATACTCCGGTACGGTTAAAATATCATAATATTTTAGTTTGTCCGCCATAACTACTAACAGGGCAGCTCCAAAAAACCATCCAATAACAGAGTACAATACAGCAGAATATCCATAGGCAAACAATGTTCCGGTAAGTCCCTGCATCGATGCGGAACTGAACCATGTTGCAGTAAACGTAAAAACACTCGCAGCTAGTCCAAGGCTGTTTTCGGCAACAAAGAAATCCCTGATATTGTTTGTCTTTTTAAATCCACTTTTTCCAAACCAGAGTAACATAAGGGTATATAAAGTAAAATACACTAAGTACATTATTGATTTATTCATTTTTTGAATCCTTTCTAAGACTTAAAATAATAGCTGTAATTGCAGGAGATAATACTGACAATACAAATAAACCTCCAACAATCAACCATGTTTTAAAAGGAAGTCCTAAAAAATACATTTTATCTTCCATATTTTCACTCCGTAAAGATTTAGTATATTTTTAATATTCTATACCGTTACAAAATTTCCTCTAATAAATTCTTCAAGTACTAAGGACTATAAATTTGCCAAATAAAAATTCAGGTACTTACACGCACCTGAATCAAAAATTATTTTCTATATTTTTCATTCTGAAACGAGTTAACTTCTCAAAACCTCCATCAACGCCCTTGCCTTATGTAGGGTTTCTTCATATTCCATCTGTGGATCGGAATCCCATACTATACCGCCACCTACCTGAAAATATGCTTTGTTATCCTTACAAACTATGGTTCTTATAACTATATTTAGATCCATATCTCCATTAAATCCTATATACCCTATTGAACCTGTATACACATTTCTTTGAGTAGGTTCCAGCTCATCTATAATCTCCATGGCTCTTATTTTAGGAGCTCCCGTTATAGAGCCGCCAGGAAAGGAAGCAGTAATTACATCTATTATATCTTTATCATCCTTCATTTCCCCTATTACTGTAGAGACTAAGTGATATACCGTAGCATATTCTTCTAAATGGAACAGCTCTGTCACCTTTACACTACCTGTTTTAGATACTTTTCCCAGATCATTTCTTTCCAGGTCTACTATCATAAGAAGTTCTGCCTTGTCCTTTTCACTTGACAATAATTCCTCTTTGTTTCTTATGTCTTCTTTCAGAGTTTTGCCTCTAGGTCTTGTTCCCTTGATTGGTCTGGTCTCAATAAGCCTGTCCTTTACCCTTATAAACCTTTCCGGTGAGCTGCTAACTATGTGACCTTCTCCAAAATCAATAAAGCTAGCAAAGGGAGCTGGATTTATTTTTCTAAGCTTTCCGTAAAGTTCATAGGGTTTTTCCTCTAGCGTACATTCAAATCTTTGGGTAAGATTAGCCTGATATATATCACCTGCCTTTATATAATCCTTCACTTTATTTACAGCATTTATATATTCATCTTTGGTAAAGTTAGATAAAAAATCTGTTTCTTTATTTTTGTGCTCAAATTTAATATCTACTCCATTTTCTTCATTTTGTTTTATTCGAGACCATATATCTTCTACTACTTTTTCAGGACTGTCCTTGATTCCTAGTGATGCTATGTAAACTTTATTTCTATTGTGATCTACTATAATTACTCCATCATAAAATCCCAAATAACAGTCAGGAATATTTACATCATCCTCTGCAGTTCTAGGTAGTCTCTCGATATGATGGCATAAATCATAACCTAAATACCCTACTGCTCCTCCAACAAAGGGCAGTTTAGATTTATAGTTCATGTTATACTTTGCCAATAATTCCCTTAATTTATCAAAGGGATTTCCCTTGAAATGTCTTTCTATTTCATTTTCAATTATAGTTATATCGTCATTTTTGCTTTTAAAAACCAAAAATGGTTTACAGCCTATAAAGGAATATTGTCCCAATTTTTCATAATCCATTGCGCTGTCCAGAAAAAAACTATATTCGCAATCCTTAAATATTGAATATAGCTCAAAACTATTCAGTTTAGTTGTTATCTCTTTAACCAACACGTTATTCATTATTTTTCACCTGCTCACCTCTAAACTTCTTGGCCTGCTTTAAAAAGTTATCTAAAAGTTCTAGTCCCATTTCAGTAAGTATGGCCTCAGGATGGAACTGAACCCCTTCCATCAAATATTTTTTATGTCGTATTCCCATTATTTCTCCTTCCATAGTTTCTGCTGTTACCTCAAAACACTGGGGAAGAGAGTTCTTTTCTATAACTAAGGAATGATATCTGGTTACATTGAGGGGATTGTTTAATCCCTTAAATACTCCTCTATCTGTATGTTTAATAGGATGAATCTTTCCGTGCACAGGCTCAAGTGCTTTAATAACTTTAGCCCCAAAAACCTGTCCGATAGTTTGATGACCCAAACATATTCCAAGAATAGGTATTTTCCCTTTAAACTCTTTAACTATATCTATACAGACACCTGATTCATTGGGAGTACAGGGTCCTGGAGACAATACGATCATTTCCGGGTCAAGCTTTCTAATTTCTTCTACGTTTATTTGATCATTTCTATAAACTAATACTTCTTCCTTTAAACATTCTAAATACTGTACTAAATTATAGGTAAAGGAGTCGTAGTTGTCTATCATCAAAATCAATCGAATCGCCCCTTATGATATTAACTAAATTATTGATTTTTTTCAACAAATATATCTATTCTATGCTTTCCATCCTTTACAATTATACATTTACCTATCCCGATCAGTCAAACTAAACTTTAGAATCCTCTGTTTTCGTTAATTTTCATTCAATATATTGGACAAACTGTTAAGAAGTCTTGTACAATACAAATACAATATAAATATGAAGCAAAAAGGAGGCGCACTATGAATATTGGATTTACCCTCGATGAAAAAGTTTTTAGCGAAATAACGCCCTTAGCTCTTATTGCAAAAACTAAAAATTTGGGAGTTTCAAGTATAGAAATAAGTCCCGATGAAAATATTTTATCTTTGAAAAAATATGATATGATTGCAAAACATTGCAGCGAATTAAATATGGATGTGAATTTTCATGTTCCATATTTTGCCCATGACTATCTTTATGAAATAAATAATTTTATCGAGCTTAAAAAGTCAATTATTCAAAAATATGAGTCATTTATTTCTATTGTAGAAAAAATCCAAAATATAACTTGCAGCAAACCTGTAATTGCGATCCATGGAGCAAACTATAAAAAGCCTGAGTTTAAAAAAGGTGGTATTTATAATACTTTGTCCTTTTTAGACTGGCTTTTAAACTTCATCGAAAAGAAAAATATATCAATAAGATTGGCAATAGAAACTTTAAAGCGTGAAGAAGAAAGGACTATTGGAGATAACAGAAACGATATATATATAATATTAAACGAATTTCAAAGCCCAAAACTAGGCATATGCTGGGATATGTGTCATGATTTTACAAATTATTACCCGGGAAAAATCCCTCATGATGATGAATTTTATCAAAACATTATATACAGTCATATACATGGTGTAAATCTAGAACAATCCATATCCCATATTCCTGTAAAAGATAGCGATTTAGATTTTTTAGAACAATTAAATTTTTTATTAAATAAGGATTATGACGGAGTGCTGAATCTTGAACTTCTTTTAAGTTACTGCGGTAAAAGCTATCTTGATGATCTGTTTGAAGACATAGAATTTATTAAAACTGTTTTGAAAAATCAGCAAAACTGATTTTTATGTTGAGGTTAAGGCTAAGGTTGAGAAAATCAAGGTCAAAGTTTCTAGGATTCAGCCTTGAGCCGCAAGCCATATGACTAAGTCTTAATTCTCAACTCTTAATTCTTAACTCCTGTAACCTATTTTACCTTATATATTTTAGTACTCTCTATTTAAAAGCCTTTTAGCCACATCCATAAATATTTTCCTGCTTTCATTATCCGGAAGAGCAGAAATCTGTTTAAAAGCTTTATCGGTATATTTTTTTGCTAGTCTTCTTGCTTCTTCTATTCCGTTAGATTTCCTTGTAATTTCAACTACTTTCTTTATATCCTCTTCACTGTAATCATTTTTACAAAGTATTTTTGATAAAGTATTATTATCCCTTCTTAGTGCATAAATAAGGGGTAGTGTAAATATTCCCTGTTTTAAATCGTTTCCAATAGGTTTTCCAACTGACCCTTGATTTCCGTTGTAATCTAATATGTCGTCGATTATTTGAAAGGCCATTCCTATATAATATCCGACCTTGGCTAGACTTTTACACTGTTTTTCATCTAGTCCGCTTTCTGACGCTCCTATATAACAGCTTAATGAAAAGAGGGCCGCTGTCTTAGCTCCAATTCTTTTTAAATATTTTTTCACCGACAAATTGGGAGTAAATCTTGATGAAAACTGTTCAATTTCTCCCAAACATATTTTTGAAACTACCTTTGCAACACCTTTAATACTTTCCATAGAAGTATTATTAGATAATAACATAAAGCATTTAGCAAATAAAAAGTCTCCCATAAAAACCGCATAATCTTTTCCATATTTGCTCTGTATAGTCGGACTTCCCCTTCTCAATCTGGCATCATCAACTATATCGTCGTGTACAAGGGTTGCCATATGAAGCATTTCAACTATTGCAGCAAGTGAATAGAGCTTGTCCCCGTCAAATTCTCCAAATCTGCCTGATAATAGAACAAAAGCAGGTCGGATCATCTTTCCTCCTGAATCTATCAAGTCTAAAAGGGCTTTTTCCATATCTTTGTGAGCAGATTTTACATTTTCTTTCATTATATTTTTAACAATTTCAAGTTCATTTTTTATATCAGGATATTCATTCCAAAAATTACTCATTTGATCACCCTTAATATCTTTTAGTAAGAAAGTTCATCTACATTTGATTGTCTTTGCCCCTTTATCTCAACCACCAGTTTGTTAGGCAGACAAACTAAAACCTCTCCTGGCTTACTGATAAATCCATCCTTAACACAAATTTTATCGGGACAATCTGCATCGATAATATTGGCTCCGCCATCTTCAATCCTAATTACATTCGTACCAAGCTCTGTTTTTACAGTGAGGGTTTCCGTATATGAAGGGTCATTTAATGGAATACTCTTATAATGTTTTCCATCGATGCTAATTTCAGCATATTTTTTTTCATATTGCTTATTGGAAATTGACTTGAATACTCCCATAGAAACTAAAGATACAACAATTACTAAAACAATAATTATAATATCTAACCGTTTCATACTATTGCCTCATTTCTTTTACAAATGTTGATTTAACCTCTTGTACTAGTCTAACAGTACAGTTTTAAGATATCCTTCACTGTTTCCTCTAAAGCGACTTTGAAGAGCTGTTTTTACCTCTAAATCTTTTTAATTTAAACAGCTCTTCTACGGAGCCTGAAGAGGATTATTGAAGGATATCCATAAGAAACTAGCACAATAAATTGATTTGAAAAACAACTTTTATTACTTAATTTTAACATGAACATATTTAACCTATCAAATTAAATAATTGAATTTCAAAGTCCTATCTTTTCAGATAGGACTTTGGAAACTGAAGCTTAATTAATCTATATACAAATAGGTTTTATTTGCAAATCGGGTCTTCTTCCACCAGTTCTTGATTACAGGTATTACATAATAGTCTAGTCCAAATGCCCTTCCTGCGCCGCCTATCAAAGCAATACCTGCTGCCAGATACCAAAGCATTTCATATGGTGCCATACCTGAAGTCCAGATCATCATACCCATTACAACTGAAGCTATTGATGCCAACACCGTAAATAAACCTGCTATTAAACACAGTCCTACTATTATTTCACCTACTACCATAGCAGCTTGGAAAATCTCCGCTAAAGCTGTGAATCCTCCATCGGGAGTATAGAAAAAAGTTTCCATAGACCATTTAACTATGCTTTCAATAAAACCAGGTACCGGTAAGGCTTCACCCCACTGGGAAGCAGCTTCTGCTGCTTGGGCTGCTCCATCGGCTGCTGGTGTTGCACTACTTGCAGCATCTGCTGCTGCTTGAGCTACCTTAGCCGCGCCGTCTGCAGCCGCCTGTGATGCACTACTTACGGCATTTACAGCCGCATCTTTTACTGCAGATGCAACATTTTTAACTGGTGGTGGTATAAGGAAAATATTTGAAGGGTCTTCCAATATCTTTGGTAGCTTATGAAGTCCCTGTTCTAACCACTTATATCCTACAAAGACTCTTAAAGGTAACAACCAGAATGTTGGTGATTTTCTAGATACATGCCCACCAAGTATAGAACGTTTTTCCTTTATGTGGAAAAATTCATGCATCATATAAGTCCAACATAAAGCAAATCCGCCTACTCCAAATAAATAATGAAGATTAACCATATGCTTTACTGCCATGGCAAAGAAACCTGAAAGCTTCATTCCACCAACATTGGCCACCGCATATCTACTTCCTATAGAAACCATGAAGCCGTGGAAGTTTGATTTAAAGGGCTTCTTGTCACCCTTTTCTATATCGGCAACTATATTGTGAACTGCAGTTTCTGCCGTTTGAAGTGCTGCCTCAACTATTTGAGGATAACCTCTTTTACCGTCTTCTTCCAAATAACCATTATCTCCTACAAGATACACATTTTCATAGTCTAAAGACTGCATGTATTCATTTGTCTGAACTCTATTCCTTTTACCCATTGTTAAACCTAATTTAGCTACAAAGCTGTTTCCCTGAACTCCAGCTGTCCATATGAGGGTTTTAGTAGGAATTCTTGTTCCATCTTTCAAAGAAATTGAGTCCTTATTAACCTCCGTTATAGGAGAATCTGTTATTACCTCTATGTCCATTTTCTTCATACGTCTTGCAGCTTTAGCCTGAAGACCTTCCTCCAATATAGGAAGTATATTAGGCATAGCTTCTATTATAATCATTCTTACATCCTTCTTATCTATGCCATACTCTCTGCAGAGTTTCTTTCTCCATTCAGCAAGCTCACCTATAACTTCTACACCAGTAAATCCTGCCCCTGCCACTGCAAAGGTAAGCATTTCTTTTCTCTTTTCAGGATTACGTTCAAAGCTTGCCTTCCTGAACATTTTTTCAACGTGTTCTCTGATTTTAACTGCATCTTCAAGGGACCATATTGTGAAACCATTTTCTGCAGCTCCCGGAACACCAAAAAATGTTGGCTCGGCACCTGTACCTATTATTAAATAATCATATTCATAGGTATAGTTTTCTGAGCTTAATTTTTGGCTTTTAAAGTCTATATCTTTTATCTCATCAATTACCACATCTACCTTTTTAGCTTTAAAAATCTTCTTTAATTCCACCTGTACAGTCTCAGTTTCAACTCTCGCACCAGCTATTTCATGCAAATCCGTCATCAAAGTATGAAACGGGTTTTTGTCAATAAGCGTAACTTTTATATTATCACTCTTTTTATACTTTTTGTTCAGTAATTTAGCAGCATGTACTCCAGCATATCCTGCACCAAGTATGACTATATTTTTTTCATTAGCCATTGATTTTCCCCCTTATTTCTAATATAATGTTTTTTTATTAAATAATAAAGATTTATTATTTATAACTTTAATTGTATAGACCCAATTAATTAGCAGTTAAAAATATATGGATGAGTATTCCTGTTATATAGTGTTATTTTCTCTTTCTTTTCGGATAAATATTTAATAATTGTAACTAAATTTCATTTACTTCTTTCAATAGAAATTTATAATAATTTTTTATCTTCGATAAATTTTATATATAGGCAATTAATTTTATAGGAATAATATACTTTACATGCTACGAATTCTATTATATCATATAATTAACATTGATTTAATAGTTAAATCAATAATTTAACAAATTTGAAAATATATTAAAGTTTCTAGTTTTATTAGATATTATACATACTTAATTGGACTTGCTTTGAGATTTTAACAAATACTTTTTGATAAGCTAAAGTATGCCTTGTTTTGTTAAAATTTTATTTTAGCTATTAGGCAAGAAATTATCTATCTGTCTAATTTCTTGCTTGATATATACAAATTTTTTAAGAGGGGGCATTTAAAATGAAGAAATTTTTTAGTTTGAGTCTGGTTTTTGTCCTAGTACTTGCATTATTAGCTGGTTGTGCAGGTAATCAACCTGCTACTAATGTTGAACAGGTTAAGGAAGAACCAGCAGATACAAAAGGAGAATCTGATACTCAATCCAGTAAGTACAAAGATGGTATCTACTTCGCACAAGAAGATAGTTTCAGTGAAAATGGTTGGAAGTACGTTGTAACCATTGAAGTTAAAGACGGCAAAATTGTCAAAGCCGACTGGAATGGTGCCAATGTAAATGGCGGTCCTGACAAGAAAACTCTTTCCAAAAATGGCGGTTATCCAATGGTCGAAAATGGTGGTGCTCAAGCTCCTTGGCATGAACAAGCTGCTAAGGCTGAAGCTTATCTGATAAAAACTCAAGACCCTACTGCTATCGAGTATAAAGATGAAGAAGGTCATACTGATGCTATTTCAGGTGTATCTATCCACGTAAAAGAGTTCTTTAATTTAGCTCAAAAAGCTTTAGAAAAGGGACCTATTGGTAGAGGTCAATACAAAGATGGTAATTATCGTGCCGAAGCAAAAGAATTCAGTAATGGTTGGAAGTACTATGTCGACTTAACTGTAATCAATGGCTACATCGTTGCTGCTGACTGGGATGGAATTCCTGAAGAAGGTGAAGATACTAAAGATGTTGTATCTGAAAAAGGTGAGTATGCTATGGTAGAAAAGGGTGGTGCTCAGGCTCCTTGGCATGAGCAAGCTGCTAAGGCTGAGGCATACCTACTTGAAACTCAAGACCCTACTGCCATCGAGTATAAAGATGAAGAAGGTCATACTGATGCTATTTCAGGTGTATCCATCCACGTTAAGGAATTCTTTGAGTTAGCTCAAGAAGCTTTAAAAGATGCTAAGTAAATAACATAATCGGTATAAATTTATTAACTTTATAGATCTACAATTTAAGGCTTTGGAGAATAATCTCCAAAGCCTTAAATATATGTTATAATTTAATATAATAAGGCAAGAAATATTCATTAGATGGAGGATTTCATAATGGCAAGAAATAGCAAAGCTTTAGTGATTTTGATATTAATTTTGTCAACTGCACTAACATTCTCAGCTTGTTCAAACAGTAAAAATAATGTTCAAAACAAAGGTAATGAAAATATTGAGCCCGTTTCCAAAACTGAATTTCTTTTAGGTACCGTCGTTACAGTCAGTCTTTACGACGACGCATCGGATGAAGTGTTTACCAAAATATTTGACAGACTCAGAGAAATAGAAAGTAAAATGACTATAAATAGTGAGAATAGTGAGGTTATGGATATAAACCAAAATGCCGGCCAAGATTTTGTTAAGGTTTCTGACGATACGTTTTATGTAATTGAAAAGGGAAAATATTTTTCTGAGCTTTCCGGTGGTAGATTTGATATTTCCATTGGTCCCCTTGTAAAGCTTTGGAACATAGGCACCGAATATGCATCGGTACCTTCTGAAGCAGAAATCAATGCAAAAAAGACCTTAATAAATTATAAGAATGTAATCTTAAATGAAGAAGAAAAAAGTGTTATGTTGAAAAAAACAGGAATGATTATTGATCTGGGGGGTATAGCCAAAGGCTATGCAGCAGATGAAGCTATAAAAATCTTAAAAGAAAATAATGTAGACAGTGCCATAATAAATCTAGGAGGAAATGTCTTTGCCCATGGAAAAAAACCGAATGGGGATTCCTGGAGGATAGGTATACAAAATCCCTTCGCCCCAAGGGGTAATTATGTAGGAATAGCAAACATTATCGATAAAAGTGTTGTTTCTTCAGGAGTATATGAAAGATATTTTGAAAAAGATGGTAAGCGTTATCACCATATATTAGACCCGGAAACAGGATATCCTGTTGAGAATAATCTTGTCTCTGTAACTATAATAGCTGATAAATCCATTGATGCCGATTCCTTATCTACCTCAGTCTTTTCTCTAGGACTTGAAGAGGGACTGGAGTTTATTGAAAAGTTTGATAGTGCTGAAGCCGTATTTATCACTAAAGACTCAGAGGTGTATGTTACTTTAGGGTTAAAGAATGATTTTGAGTTGACCGATTCTAGTTTTAAATTAATGGAATAATAAGGTGTTTTTTTATAAAATAATCCCCAGTAGCTTAAGAAAGGAGGTACTGGGGATTTGTAATTTATTGGAATTAGATTCTTATAGGCTACTACTATTTTAACGGTAACATTTTTAAATTATTAAGCAATAATGTTATAATATATAGGGTTACAACTTTAGAACTGAAAAGTTAGTTATCTATAATATTATGGAAAATTTACAGAGGTGGTAGGATGAACTTAAAAACTATCTATAAAAAATTTGAAGATAGGAAACCAAAACCTGAGGGTAAATATAAGCGTTTTGCTATATTAATCCCCTTAATAGAAAGGAATAGCAAACTTCATCTTCTTTTCGAAATTCGGTCACAAAAATTGAATACTCAACCTGGAGAAATATGTTTTCCTGGCGGTGGAATAGAAAAAAATGAAACTCCGATGAAGTCGTCTATCAGAGAAACCTGTGAGGAACTAAATATCGATGAATCAAATATAAGAGTAATTGGAAGTACTGATTATATCATAACACCTTTTAATTTGATATTGTATCCCTTTGTTGGAATACTTGAAAACATAGATTTTAAAAATATTAATTTCAGCCATGACGAGGTAGCAGAAATTTTTACTGTTCCGTTAGACTACTTCATGAAAAATGAACCTCATAAATACTACGTGACTACAAAATTAGATGTACCTGAAGACTTCCCATATCATAAAATCCAAAATGGGAGAGTATATAATTGGCGAACTGGAAGATATCCGATAATTTTTTATGAGTATAAAAAATATGTTATATGGGGTATGACTGCTAGAATCATAAATAATTTTATAAATATACTTAAAAGCTAAAAAATAGCCAGTCCACCATTTTATATGGTGGACTGGCTCCATGTTAGGACAGGAACATATATTTCTATATGGTAAAAGGGGTTTAGCTTATTATTATTTTACCCTGGCATTATACTTTAAAACATTTTCATACAAATATTGTATTAATTTGTGTAAATTTATATATCTCAATTTCTTGTCATCCTGCCAAATCTTTTCCTACTTCCCTTAATTCTATGACCCCATTTACCGTTAAGATTTCTAGTTCTTCTATTATATGTCCTTTAGTGTATATTAGTTTTATTTTTGAATCATCTACTTTATACAGTTCGTACTGATCTATAATATTGGTATTTAAAAATTGTTCATTAAATATTTTTCTTAAATCATTTACTATGAATATATCAAAATATTTCTTTTCAGTAAGTATCCTAGATATTATATCATTTATTTTTATATTGATATAGTGAACTCTTCTTAGATCAAAATTTAATTTAAAATTTTCTATTATAAAAGCCACTACCATAGTCATCAATATGGCTAAAATTATTGTTTGAAAAATCATTTTCTCAACCCCTTTCATATTAATTAAAACTTAGTTTAGATAAATGTTTAAATATTCTAATTTAGGGGATATATATATTTAACTTAGGATTGTTGTTTATATTATTTTTATACCATTTTTTACATATATTTAAACCTCTTGATTCTGTATTTATCTTATAAGTATTATATATATATATATCAATTTTGTTCCCAAAGCATAAAATAAAATAAATCTAGTTTTTGGGGGGATTTACTTGAGTGAAGTTGCCGCTTTTTTTGATATCGACGGAACCTTATATAGAAATTCACTTATGATTGAACACTTTAAAAAACTTTTAAAATATGAAGTTCTTGATCCAGCACTATGGCATAGTCATGTTAAGCACACTTATCATGACTGGGAAAAAAGAAGGGGAAACTACGACGACTATCTGTTGGAATTGGCTGAAATATATATAAAATCCTTAAAGGGTTTAAATAAAAATCAGTTGGACTTTATTACTAATCAGGTTATTAATCTAAAGGGAGATAAAGTATATAGATATACAAGGTCAAAAATTGCATGGCATCAAACACAAAACCATAAAATTTTTTTCATATCTGGAAGCCCTGATTATTTAGTAAAGAAAATGGCTGAAAAATATAATATTGAGGACTATAAGGGAACCCAATATCTAGTAGATGATGACAATAATTTTACAGGAGAAGTTGCTCAGATGTGGGATTCCGAAAATAAACACAAGGCCATTATGGAATTTGTAGATAAATATAATATAGATTTATCTAAAAGTTATGCCTATGGCGATACAAATGGTGATCTATCCATGCTGAAGCTTACGGGACATCCCGTAGCAATCAATCCTACAAAGGAATTGCTTATAAATATAAAAAAGGACCCTGAACTTTTAAATAAAATAACTATAATAGTGGAAAGAAAGGATGTTATATATAAATTGGACGGCAATGTAGAGATACTCTAGTGAGTTATGCAAATAAAAAAAGAGAATTCTTCTTTACATTTTATCATTATATAAAGAATTCTCTTTTTATTTATTAATATGAAGTTTCTAGTACATCAAAGTGCATTCTACTTATATCTAATTAACTTTACCTCTATTTTATCTTCTTCTATATCTAGTTCAGCTTCATCTGTCATCATTCCTACCAATATAAGTTCCTCATCAACATCACTATCCCCGGTAAGTTCCCAGTAATATTCTTCCATTTCTTCTTGTTTTGCACATTTTAAATATTTAATCAACTTATTTATTTTTTCTTCATCCTTTTTTAAGTAATTAGTTGCTAGGATTATTTTGAAGAATCCTTTTTCTTCTTTTACATTAATACTAATATCAGTTGCACCCATGGAAAAGAAATAAGTAACTAACTCGTCTACTATTTTTGCAATTCTCTTTTTTATATGCTTCACTAAATCTCATCCTTTCTAAATGCTTCGATTATAGGTATTAAAATTGCAGCTACAATTCCTGCAGCGAAGCCATTATTGTATAAATTTAGTCCTCCATGGAGAACTCAAACATTTAATACTACCGAAGAATGAATAAATCCAGCTATGACGCCATATTGCCACCCAAACTCTCCGGCTATTGGTACTAAAGCAGTTCCAAATAGAGCAGCTAGTAAAATTGCAGGATCATTTATATACCATGTTTTAGTTAAAGACCCAAGATATACTCCTAAAAATATAGGCAAAATATTTCTAGGATGTTTACCAAAAGCTCCAAATCCTACAACCGTAAAAATTCCTCCAATAGTAGGCCCATTCAATTCTCCATTTACAAGCAATATATAAAGTGTAGCTATTATACCATTTATACCCATGTTAATTAATGTCGGTGCAAAGCCTTCTAAAATGACAAAATCAGTAATAAGTCTTCCTGGATACTTCATAATATTTTTTACATTTTTGAAGGTTCTATTGTTAAATACAAAACCAACTATTATCATAGATACAAATAGCAAAAAGAAAAATACGCTCAAAATAACATTATTTCCTGTTGTCCAAATCATTCGTGGACTAGGTAGAAAGCCATAGGACTTAAATATGGAAACAAATCCCGTTCCTATTATACCAGCTGTAAATCCTATATTGTATAAGTCAAATCCCTGGTGAACTCTTAGTAAATAACTGGACAGTGGGGGAAGGATAAATCCCGTAGCAATTCCAACTAAAACTCCTAAGGGAACTCTAATAAATATAGGAATAACCGTGCTAAACATTATTTCTGTAACCATTGGGGCTAATGCTGTTCCAAAAAGGGCTATATAGATATATTTTGAAAATTTATCTTTTTGTACTTTTGCATATAAATAAACTCCTATTACTATAAACCAAACATTGAAGAGGTTTTTCCCAAAAAAAGCAAATCCCATGATCAATAGTAATGAAGCCACTGTAGTTCCATTAAAAGTAATCTTGAGTTTATATAACATATAAATGAATATCAAGGTTAACAATCCAGAATTTACAAAAGCAGCTCCCATTCCTCCAAGTCCAATATAATCGGTGATTAATGTATCTGGCTGCATTAATATATTATAAATTCCATAAAAAATTTCCTTTGGAGTATCGACCAAAAAACCGAATATAACTAGAGAAAAGGCATAAAAAGTGATAATTAAAAATTTTGTATTATTTGAAATATTATTTTCATTCGGCATATTTTTTTTTAGATTTATTTTCATATCTTACTCCCTCCCTTAACACACATAACTGATCTAATTTAGATGTATCAATTAAATATATATTAGTACCTACTCCACAGTATCATTATAAATATAAACATTACCAGCAAAAAGTTTGTTGTTCCAAAAGAGATATTTATATGTCTTATTTTCTTTATTATGCTATAATCCTTTGCAATAATCTTTTTATAAACTATATATCCTATCCCCAAGGTCATAATATAGTTTATCCAATTACCTATATCCATTACCTTTACATATGAAAGATCTACTCCAAAAAAACCCTTAGTTATAGGAATAAAATAATTTCCCAGCATGATGCACATAACAGCCAACAAAAACATAGCCAAATTTCCATTTATGTTTCGACTTCTTTTTATTCTGGAGTTTCCAAAAAATATTTGAGATAGTTTTATAAATGAAATACTTGTTCCCAAATTTATTATAAAAAGCATTGTGCTCTTTATATTTGATCCCTTTACACCATATTTTATTACGGTCTTACTCACAAAACCATTAAAAAGAGGAGCTCCTGTTATTGACAACATTCCTATGATCATGAAAATTGAGGTATAAGGAAGCTTTTTAAATACTCCTCTAATATCTGTTATTCTCCGTATTCCGTAAGTGTTAATTATAATTCCAGCTCCCATAAATAATAGTGATTTAAACATTGCATGATTAAAGATGTGCATTAAACCTCCAACATAGGTCTTTTCATCTATGCTGCTTATTCCCATGAGAATAATACCTATCTGGGATATAGTATGGAATGCAAGTATTTGCTTAATATCCTTTTGGCTAAGGGCAAAGATTATTCCTGATATAGCAGTAAAAAAACCTAAAAAGAAGAAAAAATGATAAAAACTTTCCATTTTAAACATTTGATTTAATCTGATAAATGCATATACACCACTTTTTACCAACAATCCCGAAAGTAGTGCTGATATGGATGAGGGAGCAGCGCCATGGGCTTTTGGAAGCCAGTTATAAACAGGAAAAAAAGCTGATTTTACTCCTATAGCCGACATAATAAATATATATGCCATTTTTACAGGGTATGTATCTGTCAATAAAGAAATTTTATGGGATGTAGCTTCCATATTTAAGGTTCCAGAGATGTTGTATATTAGTATTAAGCCTAATAAATAAAAGATCATACCAGTACTATTTAACAGCAAATAATAAAATCCTGCCCTAACCGAATACCCATCCTTTTTATATATAATGAGTATAGTTGATATAATTGTAGTAATCTCTATGAATATAAACAAGTTAAACAGGTCATTGGTTTGCAGCAGTCCTAGAAAGGTCCCCTGAAGAAACATAAGAAAAAAAAGAAATTTAAAATCTGTTTTTCTTTTATCCCAACAGTAGATTATTACAATCCACCATATAAATATAGATAAAAATATAAAAGACATAGACAGGGAATCGCTTTTTAATGCTATTCCAATTCTTTTATCCCATCCTCCCAATACTATCATTTTATCTACAACAAGTCCATCATATACTTTATAATATATAACAGCTAAAAAAGTCATAATAGTCTGGGCTACAAAAATAATATAGTTTACATATTTATTGTTGAATAAATATATGATCATAGCAGCTACTATGGGTATAAATATCAAATATATAGGTATAAATTCCATTTTAACCTTCCCTTTCTATTAGCTCTTTCCAGTCTAAAGTACCATAATAGTGAAATATTTTTATACTAAGCATTAATGCCAGAGCTGTTATAGCAGCACCTATAACTATGGCGGTTATCATTAGAGCCTGGGGAAGCGGGTCTGTCATGTCTATAACTTTATCAATCAGTATAGGAATATTACTACCATGAAAGGCTCCAAAGTTTAAAAATACAAGTATTACAGCTGTCTGGGTAATGTTCAGACACACTATAGATTTTATTATGTTTTTACTTGTTGCTAATCCGTATATACCTATTAGGACTACAATAAATGATAATATCGGATTCATATCCTATGACCTTCCTTCCTTAATAAAAGTTGAGAACACTGTAACAAGACCTAATGCTACTTTTATTCCGATAAAAAAATTTAAGGCAATTAAAAATATTTTTTTATAGGTAGTAGAACTCTCTATAGATATGAAATTAGTAAAAAATACATTTTTAGTAAAAAAACTTATGGAGCCAATTACTAATATTAAAATAAATAAGACCTTTTCAATTTTAATTAGTAAATTCAAGTTTGTAATCCTATCAGGGTCGATAAAGTATGTAATAAGTATTGCAGTTGCCAATATCGCTCCTCCCTGAAAACCACCTCCAGGAGAAGTATGGCCATTTATTATTATATAAAAACCAAATAAAAGCATGAAAGGGTATAGTAATCTGCTGATGCAAATCAAAATACGCGAAGTTTTCAAAGTTATCACTTCCTCATATATCAATATTTAAAGAACCTCTTCATCCTTTTTAGACATAAATATTATTCCTGACACAACTACGAGCAATATTCCTGCTTCAAATATGGAATCGAAAAGTCTGTAGTCAAGATATATTCCCGTTACAATATTTTTAGATCCAGTTTCCCTAAATGTTTTCGAAACAAAATAATCTTTGCTAAAGCAATCTAGATATTCCTTAGATTCCTGAATCGTTAGAGAAAATGTTATCAATATAGCAATTAGCATCAATACTAAAGCAATTTTTTTAATCATCGGTCTCACCTTCTCTTATCTTAATAACCTCTATCAATGGTTCATTCTCCGTCATCTGCTCTAGTTTATTCATAAGGATGCTGCTTTCCTTGCCTTTCAGAAGATATCTATGGGTACTAGGACACTTTTCAACTATGAGATCTACGTTTCTACTTCTAAATATTCCCTTTAGGCTTCCAAGCTCACTTTTGTAAATTTTAAGTTTTAAACCATAATGCCTGGTAAACTCACTCAATAATTCATACCCTTTTCCTATTTTATATGTGTGGTTGCTTAAAAATTCATCATTTACATGACTTATGACTATAAACTCCCTCTGTCTAGATATGGAGATTATAAATATAAGGGGCATAATTGCACTTCCAATAGCTACTTCCGCTAAAGCAACATCAGGTGCCTGATTAAAATAATATAGACTTGCCGTTACCAAAGAAAAAACTGCAAAAAATACTACCATTTGCAGATTATCCTTACTTATTACTATCACTGCTGCAATTATTATTAAAAGAATTTGTAATGAATCTGCTATTATCATCGCATTCATTTTTTTACCTCTTTTCTTACTGATATTCCGTTTAAATATGCCGACCTTACTATTATATGGTTGCTAATTGGATTAGTAATCATTATAAAGAAAAGAATTAAAAATAATCTCAATGAAAAAATGGTAAATTCAGATTTTATTATTAAGGCTATCAAAAGGGTTATTGCAGCTACGGTATCTATTTTACTGCTTGTTAACAATCTTGAATACATATTAGAAAACCTAAAAATACCTATGATTCCGAAAATTATATATATCCATGATATTACTAAAAGTATCTTATATATCATTTTTGCCTTCCCCCTCTTAGGATTAACCGTGAAAGTAATGTTATTGCTAAAAAGCCTATTATCCCGTAGGAAATAGAAATATCAAGCAAAAGAATATTTTCTTTATATACTCCGTATACCGATAAAAGCAGTATGGTTTTAACTGAAACTAGATTTAGTGCAAGCAGCCTCTCCCATACTGTAGGCCCTATTATCATTCGTATTAGACTTATAGACATAGCAATTACCAGTAAAAACATTGTAAAAACTAAAAACATATAAATCTTCATCCTTTCGCTATAAAAAATTTCTGAAACCTTTCCTTTATTTCTTTTTCTACCATTATTGCACAGTCCTCACAATTTTTTAAAGTTAAAACTGTAAGCTTATTTTTATCTGTATCTACTGTAATTGTTCCTGGAGTCAGGGTAATAGAATTCGCAATTATTGTAATAATTAAGGGATCTGTTACATCCAGTTCTATCTCTACAATAAATGGATCACAGTCTTTTTTGATTATTCTAACTATATAGGTAAATGAAGATTTATATATTTCAATAAGTAAGTTAAAAAAATATTTTATTAGTGTAAGTATTACTAAAGGTTTAAAAATAAAACCCTTGTTATCGTACAATATTCCATAGGAGGCCCTAGTTACAACAATGGAAATTATTGTGCCCATAATAAGATTTAGCGGGCTGAAATTCAAAGTCAATAAAAACCAGAAAACTGTAAGTATCAGAAACAGTTTATAGCTCCTTATAACATTTTTCATGTAATCCTCCTTTGAAAATTCTTTTTATTACGCCTAATTAATGTATATTTTAACACAATTGTTAATACACATGAATAATACTATTTCTGCAATGGGTTAGGAAGAATGATTTTTATACTTATAATAACCTTGTTAATTAGACCTCTTGAAATTTTAAGACAAAACTTTTTCTTGATTTACCCATTGCCTTTTTAATAATATCTACTCTTTCTATACCTACCGTATTCAATGGTAAAATTTCACTTGCCCAGGGTTTTCTACTTTTATTTATATATACTTCTTATATACAGATTTTATATAGTATATACCTTTAACATTAACTGTTTAAATAGATATTTTTAAATTTTTAATTTAACTTGCCTAGCTAGTTCCTTGAGGAAACATTGAAGGATATTTAAAGCTATACTGTTAGAGTAACTAGCACAAGAGGTTAATATAAGATATCAAGCTAAATTGCAAAATAATACTACAGAAATGAATAATATTATTAATTAAATTTAAACATTTTAAGAATATCTTTGTCAAGTACTAACTATAATAACTACTAGATAGGTTTTTAATAGCTACAATTTTTAAAGGAGGTTTACAATGACTAGAAAAAGTAAAAAAGGTATTATAGGTAAGAAAACTCCCACTTTTTATGATAGAGAAAAAGTTGGTATAGGACTCAGTTTCTCTGAGGAGCATATAAGCTATAGTGATGAAATAGAAAAAAAAATTAAAGAGAAAAAAAGAAAAAAATAGCACCTTATGGTGCTTTTCCTATAGCATTTTTTAGAAGGGTGGTAACGTCTTAATCCTCTTCTTGGTATATATTATTCTATCAAAAAATATAAATTCCTTCTAAATTTTTTTGAAATATTTAATTTTTTTTTATTTTCTTTATTAATGCCACTTTTCCCATTAAATTATTCAATTTTGTTCAATATTTTATAATTTCCCCTTCTATTTCCAACATATAAAGATAATAAAGTGGAAAACTAATAATGTAATAAATATTTTAAATAATCTTTAACTGGGGGGATTATGAGTGAAAAAATCTAAATTCTTTATATCATCTGTAATACTATGTTTTGCACTAGTTTTACCAACAATGCCGATAAAATCATTTAATACTAACTCCGATAAAACTTTAGTTCTTAAATCCCATAATTTAAATTCACAAAAAATATCCTATTTATTTTTAAAATAGGATATTTTTTTATTTCGATATAATATTGACATTCATTATCATTTGGTATATTATTGATTTGTAAGAAATATATTTTTTACTTGATATTGATAATGATTATTATTAAATTTTATATCATATTTTGGAGGGATTTATATGACTTTAGATTTTGCAAATAGAGGACAGAAAATTGAAATTGTAAATATTCCAGACTCAAACGTTAGAGTTCAGGCTATCAGACTAGGTTTATGTGAAGGAGCTAAACTTGTATGTTCTGAAAAGATACCTGCAGGTCCAGTCATATTACAAAATAGAATGCAGGAAATTGCTATAGGAAGAAATTTAGCAAAGAAAATTCAAATCAAATTAATTTAATCCTAATTTTAAATTTAGTTTTTACTTATTTGACTTCTTACATAACGTTTCAGAAGGAGGACGCATCATGAACTGTTGTCATAATCCTGCCATGGAAATGGATATACCGGATAATGCAAAAAAAATTGTTCTGGCAGGAAATCCCAACGTAGGAAAGTCTGTGTTTTTTAACTATCTTACAGGTCTTTACGTGGATGTTTCTAACTTCCCTGGTACTACCATAGATATCAGTACCGGAAAACTTAATAATAATGTAGTTATGGATACACCCGGTGTCTACGGCGTATCCTCTTTTAATGACGAAGAGAGGGTTGCAAGGGATATTATACTCTATTCCGATGTGGTTTTAAATGTAGTCGATGCTGTACATTTAGAAAGAGACTTATTCTTGACTCAACAGATTATTGATATGGGTAAATCCGTTGTGGTAGCCCTAAACATGATGGACGATGTGAAGCGAAATGGTCTAAAGATAGATATAGATTTGCTATCTAAAGAGTTGGGTGTCGAAGTCATACCAACAACGGCCATAAAGGGTGAAGGTTTAGCTGAGGTTAAAAAGGCTCTCGGCAGAGCCAGACCTGGTAATAGAATTAAAGAAATAAAGGAAATGATTAATGAGGTTATTGATAAGGTCAACACCGAATCAGAGGCTTTGCTTGTAGTTGAAGAAGATGAAAACATAATCGAAAGACACAATATAAATGATTTTGAAGGCAAAAGAGAATATATATATAAGCTTAGAAGAACTAGAGTAGATGAAATAGTAGACAAAGTTGTCTCTGAAACAAATAAAAACGCTGCTTTTAGAACTAAACTTGGCAGATTTATGCTCAAACCCCTTACGGGAATCCCTATACTATTATTCACCTTATATTTAATGTATCAAGCCATAGGAGTTTTTGTTGCTCAAACAGTAGTTGGTGTAACGGAAGAAATTATAATGGGGGAATATTACTATAACTTCATAATGAATACCATAGGTAGGTTTTTGAATGATTCAACTTTAATAGGACAGCTACTGGTCGGAGAATTCGGACTATTTACAATGGTACCTATTTATTTATTTGGACTTTTACTTCCATTGGTCGTTGGCTTTTATTTCTTTCTTTCACTTATGGAGGACTCAGGGTATCTGCCAAGAATAGCTGCTTTAGTAGATAGAGTGCTTACTTCACTAGGCTTAAATGGTCGTGCAGTTATTCCTATGATTCTTGGTTTTGGTTGCGTTACCATGGCAACTATCACTACCAGACTATTAGGCTCCAAAAGGGAGAAATTTATAGCTACAATGCTTTTAGGCTTGGCTATACCTTGTTCTGCTCAACTTGGGGTTATCATGGGACTTATTGCTCCTTTAGGGTTTAATGCATTTATGATATACACTATAACAATCTTTACAGTATTTGTAGTAACCGGTACCTTACTAAATAAATTGATGCCTGGTGAATCTACAGATCTGTTGATAGACTTACCTCCCCTTAGATTACCAAGACTGACTAATGTTTTAAGAAAAACTTATACAAAGTCCCTTATGTTTTTGAAAGAAGCTTCACCACTATTCGTTTTAGGTGGTCTTTTAATTACTATAATGCAGTTTACAGGTTTACTAGATAGTATCGCCAATGCCCTTGCACCTTTAACCGTTGGTTTCCTCAAGCTACATCCTAAAGTTGCTCAGGCATTTATTATGGGTATAGTTAGAAGAGACTTTGGTGCTGCGGGACTGAATGATCTTGCTGCCCAGGGGCTATTAAACGGCCCACAGGTTATTGTATCTTTAGTAGCTATTACATTATTCGTTCCGTGTATAGCTGCAATAATGGTTATATTCAAGGAGAGAAGCTGGCAGGAATCAGCTCTAATTTGGATAGGAAGTTTTATAATTTCATTCCTTACTGCAGGAATTTTAGCACAGTTTATTATATAATAAAAAGTGTCTGGGGTCGCTTTTTGGTTCCTAGTTCGTAGCTCTTAGCACTAACTGGTCAATGCTTTTAGGTCATTAAAATAAAAACATCTCAAAATCAGTTAAATACTTGTCAATATTTAACCGGGAATATTTTTTGAATGCTTGTGTTCATTGATTTTATTAGATTTAGACTATGCATTTTAGAGCAAAATGTTTGAGCTCCTTTATTATAAAAAAATGCGACTTTTGGTAAAGCCGCATTTTTTATCTTTTTTCTCCATGTTTCTCCATATCTGTCTTTCCAACTATTTTATTGTTTTCATCCACAAAGACTATCTTGGGCTTTAATGCTTTAGCTTCTTCTTCAGTTACCCAGCAGTAGGCAATAATTATTATATTATCTCCCGGCTGAACTAATCTTGCAGCAGCACCATTTAAGCATATTACTCCGCTGTCTGCCGGTCCTTCTATTACATAGGTCTCCAGTCTGGCTCCGTTATGATTATTTACTATTTGAACTCTTTCCCCTGGCAGGATACCTGCAGCATCCATTAGAGTTTTATCTAAAGTTATACTTCCAACATAGTTTAGATTTGCTTCAGTAACCGTTGCTCTATGAATTTTTGATTTAAACATATTTACTAGCATCTATTGTACCTCCATACATATATTGTCTATTAGTCTGGCTCTTCCTATTTTGACCGCTAAAGCAATTAACACATCACCTTTAATCTCTTTAACATCTTCTAAGGTCTTGCTGTTAACTATCTCAACATAGTCAATTTCAACGTTTGGCTTGGTATTTATATTTTTAATAATGAATTCTTTTAACTTCAATGGATCTCTTTCACCATTTTTAATCATTTTTTCAGCTTCAAACAAAGACTGTGAAAGAATAACTGCATCCTTTCTTTCATCCTCATTTAGATATATGTTTCTAGAACTCATAGCTAATCCATCCTTTTCCCTTACTATGGGACAGGAAACTATTTCTATATCGAAGTTTAGATCTCTTACTATCTGCTCAATAACTGCAACCTGCTGAGCATCCTTCTGTCCGAAATATGCTCTATCGGGAGCTATAATATTAAATAGTTTAGAAACAACTGTAGCTACTCCTTTAAAGTGTCCTGGTCTGGATGCACCGCACAACTTCTTAGTCATCTCACCCTCTACTTCAACATAGGTATTATATCCATTGGGGTAAATCTCCTCCACCGATGGTGCAAATATTATATCTGCCCCTGCTGATTCTGCAAGGCTGCTGTCTCTTTCTAAATTTCTCGGATAGCTTTCAAGATCTTCACCAGGTCCAAATTGAGTGGGATTAACAAATATACTAACAACAACCAAATCATTTTCTTCTCTGGCCCTTTTTATCAACGAAAGATGTCCATCATGCAAAAATCCCATGGTAGGAACAAGCCCAATTGTTTTAGCATTTTTACTTGCAGTTTTAATTTCTTTTCTTACTTCTATCACTTTATCTAATATTATCATTTCTAAAGCCTCCAATACATCTTAATACAATTTCTCAAGAATTTCCTCATCTATACTGAATGTATGTTTGTCAGATGGAAACTTCCCTTCCTTCATTTCTCTGATATAGTTTTGTGATGCCCCCCTAATCTCTTCGCATAGGTCAGCATACTTCTTGACAAATTTAGGAGTAAAGTTAGTATACATGCCCAGCATATCTTGAGTTACTAACACCTGTCCATCACAATACTTTCCTGCTCCAATTCCGATAGTCGGTATATCTAACTTTTCTGTAACTATTTTTGCCAGTTTCTCAGGAACACATTCTAGTACTATTGCAAAAGCTCCTGCCTCTTGAAGCATAAGGGCGTCATCAATAATCTTCTTTGCCTGCTCTGCACTTTTTCCTTGAACCTTAAATCCGCCAAACATGTTTACCGACTGAGGGGTTAGCCCGAGATGTCCCATTACAGGTATCTGAGCTTTTACAATTGCTTTCACCTTATCTAATACTTCTATTCCTCCCTCAAGCTTGACCGCATGGGCATTTCCCTCTTGAATTATTCGTCCTGCATTTCTAATGGTATCTTCTATACTTATATGATAAGACAAAAACGGCATATCTCCTATAACCATTGCCCTTCTCACGCCCCTTGCAACAGCTCTACAGTGATGTATCATATCCTCAACTGTTACCTGAAGTGTATTTTCATATCCTAGCATTACCATTCCAAGAGAATCTCCTACTAATAAACTGTCTACACCAGCTTCATCTAAAAGATTTGCAGTAGAATAATCATACGCTGTCAACATAGAAATTTTTTCACCTTTTTTCTTGCTTTCCAAAAAAGAACTTACAGTAAATTTTTTATTTGCCATTTATAACACCTCTTTTAAAATATTTTGTAAATTTTTGATTTTTTCCATATTTTTAAGTTTATTTTTCGAAGCCAAGTTTACTGTCATCATTCCCATTATGCTGTAGAAATCCATTTTATCAGGAGCTACTGATTTTAAAGAATTTAAGTGCTTCTTGATTGTACCTGTATCGCCTCTAGCTATGGGTCCTGTTAATGCTTTTTCAGTACCTAAACTATAAATATTTTTTGTAGTTCCCTCTATAAGAGGATATAGTGCCCTATACCCTTCTTCCTTGTCTATTCCTATAACTTCAAATAAGGATAACCCATAATCCATTAAGGTAACTAAATAGTTAGAAATCACACAGGCGGCAGCATGATAGATGCTTTTCTGCTCTGATGAAAGTTTAAAATACTTGTTTCCTGTAGCCTTTAGAATATCTTCTATAGTTTTTATCCTTTCCTCATCCCCTTCAATACTAAACACCGTATTTTCTAAATCATCTATTGCTTTACTTATATCTGCAAAGGATTGCAATGGATGTAGTGAATATATAAAACATCCCTTTGCTTTAGCACGTTTTAAAATATTTGAAGAAGAAGCCCCACTCATATGAACTAATATCTGACTTTTTTTTAAAGCATTTTTTCTAACTAAGTCCTCACAAACCTTAGAAATCTCATCGTCACTAGTAGTAATGAATATTATCTCTGAATTTTTTGATAAATCTTCAATATTTTCATATGCACTGCTATTTGTCATACCGGCAGCACGCTCAGCTGACTTAAGGGTTCTACTGTAGTAGCCAGCTATTTTAAAGCCTTTCTTAAACAAGTATGTCCCAAATGCTGTCCCTACCTTTCCTGCTCCTATAAATCCTATTTCCATCCTTTCACCTCCTTTTATTGAGTTCCAAGTTCTATGTTCCAAGTCGCAAGTAAAAGATTTTAGGATCTATTCTTTTTAGTATAGGGATAAGAAAATTAGGGTCAAAAGCTCTAGAATCATGGCTATTGGCTTTTCGATACTCTCTACTCGGCTAAGGTCAATCTTTGAGATTGAGATTAAGATTGAACATATAATTTAATATAGGCTGTAATCTATTACTTATTACCTATTATCTGTTCCCTACTACCTGTAACCTGTCATCTGTTACCTTCAAAAAGCAAAAACCCTTTCCAAGCCTAAAAGACATTTAGACATAGAAAGGGTATATATAAAAAACAAAAACCTTCAGAGCATAAGTTAAGAAGGGTATGTATATTCCTATTAATACCTTCTGTCTCGGTCCATAGCAAAGGCTCAGAGCAGATACAAGATCATATTAAGTTTTAATTGCTCATATGAATTATCAGCGGTATAGCTCCTAAAGGATACTATCCAACTTCATTCTAACATACTACTTCTAAATCTACAAACTTTTTTTGAAAAAAGGCGACCTATACCGGTCGCCTTTATCTTCTTCACTATTTAATTATGCTACTTCTATCTCTGCATCTTCATTATCTGAATTAAACACATCTACATCCAGTTCGCCTTCTTTTTTAGCTATAATCATACTACATGCCGCATCTCCGGTAATGTTAATTGCGGTTCTACTCATATCAAGTAGCCTGTCTATACCCATAATAAGGGCAATACCCTCAACTGGTAGATTTACTTGCTGAAGTACCATTGAAAGCATTATAAGACCAACCCCCGGTACCCCAGCAGTACCTACTGACGCAAGAGTAGCTGTTAATATAACTGTTAAGTACTGGGGTAGTCCTAGTGACATACCATAAACCTGAGCTATAAATACTGTAGCAACTCCCTGCATAATTGCCGTACCATCCATATTAATTGTAGCACCTAACGGTAATGTAAAGGATGCAATATTTTTTGAAACTCCCAATCTCTTCTCAGCAGTCTCAATAGTAATTGGTAGTGTAGAGCTACTACTTGCAGTTGAAAAGGCAACTAACATAGCAGGAGAGAAATTCTTGAAGAATTTAATTGGATTAAGTCCTGTAAAAGCATATAGCATTCCCTGATAAGTAACTATAGCATGAATTACTAATGCTCCTAATACTGTTATCATATATTTAGCCAACGGTACCATTGGCTCATAACCAAGAGTTGCAAACGTTCTTGCTATCAGGCAAAATACACCTATCGGAGCCATCTTCATAACAATCTCAACTAATTTTAACACAAGGGTATTTGCTTCTTCAAATAAATCCTTAATCTTTTTGGCCTTGTCCCCAAGTATAGTGAGACCTGTACCCATTAAAAGTGCAAATACTATAATCTGTAGCATATTACCTTCAGCCAAAGATTTTATAGGATTTGTTGGAACCATGTCTATAAGAACCTGAACAAAGGGCTTACTCTGTTTAATAGTATATTCGGTTTTATCTAAAGTTCCTAAGTCCAGTCCTAAACCTGGAGCGACAATATTTGCAAGAGTAATTGCCAGAGTTATTGCTATAGCTGTAGTTACAAGATAAAAAGCCAGGGTTCTAACTCCTACCCTTCCAAGTTTTTTAACATCACCTATAGCTGCAGCACCACATGTTAATGACACCAATACCAAAGGAACAACCATCATCTTTATGGCACTGATAAATGCTTTTCCACCAAGTTGGAATACAAATCCTATTAAAACTTTACTTACAAAAACGTTTTCTCTTATTGGATAAAGAATAAGTCCAAAAATTAAACCTGTAATAAGTCCAATGAAGATCTTGGTTGTAAGACCCATCTTTTTCTTCATTTCATATACCTCCTATTAAATTTTATTTACCTTTTTATTATCATATGTTAATGACTACGATTTACTACAAATAACTACTCAAACCTACAGGAGGTATATAGAATTTTCAAATGATTATTTTCTTTTAAATCTCTAAATTAGTTATTACTCCTTCTATAAATTTCTTTACACTTATTTTCCCTCTATACTTACTCTTTTTTCTAATATAGTCCATTTCTCTTTTTACTTCCTTAAAATCAAAAAGTGAAGTGGAATATTTTTCAAATTTTATGCTTCCATAGTCCTCTATTCCTACGCTAGCCAGGTTTTGAAGAGCAGACTGTATGATTCTTCTTATCCTCTGTTCTATGGCCTTTATAGAAACGGTAGGTTTGTTTTCTTTTCTATATCTTTCATTTAATTTCTTGTAGATCTCACTCACTTTATACTTATGAATCTTTACCCCCAATTTGGTTCTTTCTTCAATTACCATTTCTATAGCGTGGAGTAGATCGTTACTTCCTGCTTCTCCAAGTATTCCTAAATCAGAAAATATTTTTAATATTTCTTCCTTCACATAGTCAACGTCTCGTTTTTTTTCTTCGCCTTGTAAAAGCATACTATACTTATTATTTTTCAATGTTCCACTTATTAAGGACAGAGCCTGTTTAAGTCTTAAGTTTTCAGTAGCTTTTTTTATTATTGAAACTACTTCTATCACATTTATGGGCTTATTTATATAATACTCTATTCCATTTTTGTAAGCCTCTCCTATCATTTCCTTTGAAGTCACCTGGGAAATCATTATGATCTGGGTTTCACATCTACTTTCCTTAAGACTTTTTACTATTTCTATTCCATCCATAGAAGGCAGTAATAAATCTACCAAAGCGATATCTGGTTTTAACTCCATTATTTCATTTATTGCAGTATTGCCGTCGGAGTTTTCCCCTATGACGTACCCGAGACGGTATTCATCTATAATATTAGCCAGTATTCGTCTAACTCCGGAATCATCATCGACTATATAAAATGCAGGTTTCATTTTACTTCCCTTCCTTTTCTACAATGTTTTCTATAGGAATATAAATAGTAAAGGTCGTACCCTTTCCTATCTCAGAATTTACTTTTATTTTTCCACTATAATGATTTTCTATTATATGTTTTACATGGGTTAAGCCTATTCCCGTAGACATACGCCCCGTTTTTTTATTAAATTTAGTAGAAAATCCCGGTTCAAATATGACATTCATATCATCTTTTTTTATCCCTAACCCGCTATCCCTTATCTGAAATATAACATATCCTTTTTCTATATATTGAGATATGCTTATATAGCCTTCATTGTCTATAGCATCAATGGCATTGTGAATAAGGTTGTTTAGTACAGTTATTAATGAATAATATTCTTCAACAGATAGGTTTACTGAATAATTTGTAAATATTTCTATATCCTTTCCAATAGATTCTACATATCTCTTTGTACTATCGGATAATATCTTAAAAATCGTTGACAACTTCATTATATTATCCTTTTCCACTTCCGGCAGGAGCCTTTCTATACCCGATACCACCCTTTGATTATCTTTTTTAATCTCATGAATATCCTTAGAAAGATTTAATATACGCTCTTTTATTCTCACAACATATTCCTTGTCTATATCGTCTCCTTTATTTTTAAGGTCAGCATATATTGAATAACACCTCTCCATAGCCTTCTCTATGTCCTGCATAGTCTTTTGTAGAAAAAAAACCTCAGCCCTCATATTTGCAGTAAAAAGTAGTAAATTCCTATATCTCTTGTCATGTTCTTCTTTAAGTATAAGCATGTTGTAAGCCTTTATGCTACTGTAAAGCATAAAGGCAATAAGTGCCCTTGCAAAACCTGCTAAAAATAAACTAGTCAATATAATCTCTATAGAAGTCTTAGTAAATTCATGTCTAGCAGCTGCCTCTGCAACATTGGAAACCATATCGGAAATACCAACTAAGAATACAAAATAAATTGGCTGTTCTTTGTATTTTCTTATGCGCAGTTCAAATAAAGCCATACCAAATACAAGATAAAATACAGCTGAAGGCAAGTGTTCTAGAGCTATTTCTATTATTGGAGCATTCCCATGTATCTGGAATAGATCTATGCTGAATCTGAAGATAAATACTGATATGGCCGTACACAAAGTAGTAAGTATTATAGATATATCATGGAACTTCAATAGTAAAAATGTTAAAATAGTTATTCCTATTGAAAGTCTAAAAGGAGAATTAAAAGGATTAATATAAACTTGTCCCATCAAAGTAGTAGCTACTGCAACAATGAGTACCTTCCCAAACTTTTCTCTATCTATCATAAAAACACGTCCTCGTATAATATATCTAAAGTTAAAATTCTAAGTTTTTTGGCAAACAGGACCGTCTATTTTTACTTATTAGTTTGATACTATGTACACCTTTTACAAATTCGATGTTTTATTAAAATTTCCTTTAATTTAACACCTTCTGCTAGTTAACTTTATTAAATCAAACTAAGTAGCCTATAAGGTTTCCGCTGAGGCAACTTTGAAGTGCTGTTTTTTCAGCTTAGTTCTTTGATTATTAAGGAAAACAGTCCTTCATCGGAGTCAGCACCAGATTCTTATAGGCTACTAGTACTAGGAACTAGGCAGGTTAATTTTGGGTAAATTAGAGACCAACGGAATTTTTATCCATTGGCCTCATAACTAATATTATTTCCATTTTATTTAGAACAATCCAATGATCTCTCCATCAGATAGTATATCCATCTTATTTGCAGCAGGTACCTTTGGAAGTCCTGGCATTGTCATTATATCTCCAGTAAGTACTACTAAGAATCCTGCTCCAGAGGATGCTCTTACTTCCTTAACCGTTATCTTAAAGCCTTCAGGTCTGCCCAAAAGCTTTGGATCATCGGAAAGTGAATATTGAGTCTTTGCCATACATACAGGAAGATTACCCAGTCCGATCTTTTCGTATTTTGCTATTTCTTTTAATGCCTTTGTAGTAAATTCTACTCCATCAGCTCCATATATTTCCCTTGCAACCGTCTCAATCTTTTCTTTTATAGTCATATCAAGATCATATAAAGGTTTAAAGGCAGCCTCTCCACTTTCTACAATCTCCACTACCTTTCTAGCAAGATCTGTTCCACCTTTTCCGCCTTTAGCCCATACCTCTGATAGTACTACATCCACTCCTAGCTCTTTGCATCTATTTTCTATGAATTCAAGCTCTGCTTCGGTATCAGTTGGAAATCTGTTTATTGCAACTACCGCTGGCACTCCAAACTTTTTAACGTTTTCTATCTGCTTTTCAAGATTTCCAAAGCCCTTTTCAAGTGCCTTCAGATTTTCTTCTGATAGTTCATCCTTAGGTACTCCTCCATGATTCTTAAGAGCCCTTACCGTTGCTACTACAACTGTAGCATCAGGCTTTAATCCTGCATATCTACACTTTATATTGAAAAACTTTTCCGCCCCTAAATCTGCTCCAAAACCTGCCTCCGTTACTACATAATCTGCAAGCTTCAGTGCTATCTTCGTTGCCATTACCGAATTACATCCATGGGCTATATTTGCAAAGGGACCTCCATGGATAATTGCAGGTGTGTTTTCCAAGGTCTGTACAAGATTAGGTTTTATGGCGTCCTTAAGCACCAAGGCCAAAGCTCCCGTTGCGTCAAGCTGTCCTGCCGTAACAGGTTCATTATTGTATGTGTATCCTACTATCATGTCAGACAGTCTTTTCTTAAGGTCTTCCATACCCGTAGCCAAACAAAGTATAGCCATTATTTCTGAAGCAACGGATATATCAAATCCGTCTTCTCTAGGCACTCCGTTACCTCTACCTCCCAGTCCAATTACTATGTTTCTCAGAGCTCTATCATTCATGTCAAGGGCTCTTTTCCAAGTCACTCTTCTTGGGTCAATTCCTAATTTATTGCCTTGATGTATATGATTATCTATAAGTGCCGCCAAAAGGTTGTTTGCAGTAGTTATGGCATGAATATCACCTGTAAAGTGAAGGTTAATATCATCCATAGGAACTACTTGTGCATATCCTCCACCAGCTGCTCCTCCCTTTATTCCAAAACAGGGTCCGAGGGAAGGTTCTCTTAATGTAGTAATGGCTTTTTTACCTATTTCATTGAGCCCCATGCTTAGTCCTACGTTTGTGGTAGTCTTTCCTTCTCCAGCTGATGTTGGGTTGATTGCCGTAACTAGTATGAGCTTACCATCTTCTTTATCCTTTAATTCTTCGTAGACCTCAAGGGAAATTTTCGCCTTATATTTCCCATAAAGCTCCAAATCATCCTCCTTAAGCCCCAGCTTTTCGCCTATCTCCACTATTGGAAGCATTTTGGCCTCCTGAGCTATTTGTACATCTGTCTTCATAAAACCATATTCCCCCTTAAATTTGTTTTTTATAATTATATTATTTGTCCGTCTCTAAAGCGTCTATAATTATTAAGACTATGTAATCATTATAATTTTCGAACATTATATTGTCAATATTTTTACTTAATTTGTTTTGTATCGAACTTTATCTATTTACAGTTACAATATAGTTTATAAGTTTTTATTATATATAATCTTTTTGCTAAGTCAAAAAAGAAAATACGACATTTTTTTACTTTTGTATTATAATGGGTATATATAAGTACTAAAGGAGGTTTAACATATGAAAGGAACAGTAGTATCTACTTGGATAAATACACTGGAAAATCTATATGGCAAGGAAATTATTGATAGTACTGTAAAGAAAGTAGGCTGGGAACCTAATAGAGTTATCACTCCTTTAGAAGACATACCAGATAGTGAACCGAAAACCATTGTAGAGGAAGTTGGAAAGACATTAAATAAAGATCCCGGTGAAATTTGGAGAGAGATAGGAAGAAGAAATATTGAAACCTTTAGCAAGTGGTTTCCATCATACTTTGAAAGATTCAGTCTAAAGGGCTTCCTAATGATGATGGACGATGTTCATCTTCAACTTACTAAAATGATAAGAGGTGCAAAACCACCAAGACTTATTGCAACGGAAACAGGTCATAAAGAGATAGAAATCCTATATCAATCAAAACGAGGAATGTTCGACTATTTTCTGGGTCTCTTAGAGGGCAGCGCTAAATTTTTCAATGAAAAAATGGATTGGAATATAATAGATAAGGGTACCTATAACGATGGAATACATTATATGAAGGTTAAAATAAAACTTGAAAAGGATACTTCTGAATCTAAAACCTTTAGATTTTCTAAATTTTTGTCCTTTGGTTTTATAAAGAATCTTTCCTTAAAAATCGCTATTCCGATCACTCTCATTTCATTTGCAACCTTTTACATAGACAGTGGGACATCAGAATTAGTTAAAAGTCTTATCTTCTCAGGAGTAATTTTTTTAGCATCCTATATTATCTCAAGTGCAGTGATATCACCTCTTAAAACTATACAAGATGAACTTTCTAAACTTGAAGATTTAGACTTTGTTGAGGATGTTAAAATCAAATCAGGAGACCAATTTGAAAAATACACTGCAGATATTGGTAGAATCAAAAATACTATTAAAAAGGATTTTATATATTTAAAGGGTGGTATGGACGATGTACATAACTTCACAGTAACTTTTTCAAATATAGCCAATAGTATGAAAGAGGTTTCTGAAGGTATATCTAATGCCGTTCAGGAAGTAGCAAATGGAGCCGTTCACCAAGCGGAAGAAACGGAAAAGTCAGTATATGCTCTCAATGACAACATCGAAAATTTAAATAGCTTGGCTGAAGAAGAAAGCATAAGAAAAAAACAACTTGAAAATGCAGTATCTAATATAGAAAAATCATTTAAAGAGCTCCAGGATGTATCAAACATGCTTTTAAGTGTACGAGATAATTTTTCTAAGGTAAACGCTCAAGGTGAAGAGCTTTCAAAACAGGTTCAAGACATAATCGACATAGTAATAACAGTTGAACAAATATCTGAGCAAACTAACCTCCTTGCTCTCAATGCTGCTATAGAAGCAGCCAGGGCCGGAGAAATGGGTAGAGGTTTTACCGTTGTAGCCGAAGAAATTAGGAAACTGGCAGAGGATTCTAAAAGCGCTGTAAAGGTAATCAATGAGAATCTAAATGCCTTTACTATGGAAGTAAACAGTATGGTAGAGCAAGTTACCAACCAGTTCTATCAGCTTGAAGAGAGCAGCAAGACCCTTGAAACTGTGGCAAATGACAATAAAGAAGCCACCGATGAAATCACAAATGTCTCCAATGGAATCGTAGAGCTAGTAGACAAACTGGCACTGGAAACTAAAAAAATCTCTAAAGTATTCGAAAACATTCATTCTTTAGCAGCCATTGCCGAAGAAAACTCAGCTTCAGCAGAGGAAATGAGTGCAAGTGTAATAGAATACTCAGATAAGATCACTGAGCTAATAGACTATGTAAATCAGCTAGAGACCCTAACTAACAACTTAAAAACAGAGCTTAAAAAATATAAAATATAAGTGTGGATACTCTCCACACTTTTTTTGATGGTTATGTGATTTTTTGCAGGATTCCAACTTTAGAATTGAAGTAAAAAGAACGTTAATTTCGCCAAAGATTTAGAAAAAACAAATCCTTAAGATTACAAGTTATTTTTCAATATAATAATTTTTTTTACATAACAGGAAATAATATAACTTGAGGTGATTTTTATGAAGAAAATTATGCAAGCAAAATTTATTTTAGCTTTTGTTGTCCTATTGCTAATATTTTCCGGATGCGTCCGTAATCCCCAGGAAAAACCTCTAAATCCTCAAGCTTCCTCAATATTTCAAAGGGGGGATGTTGAAAAAGTAAAGGTTTTAAAAGATACAGCCTATATTAGGAATGGTAATTCTACAGACTTTCCAGTTGTAACCACAGTCAAAAAGGATGCCAAATTGGATGTTGCAGGTCAGGTAGGCAAATGGTATATTGTTATTTTAGATAACGGCAAGGTTGGAGCCGTTGACCCAAAGGAAGTAGAGCCTGTAGTAGAAAAAGCTGATCTTTCAGGTCAAACTGCAAACCTCAAGGGACTAACTCCTAATGAAGAAGAAATGCTTAGATTAGTTAATGCTGAACGTTCCAAAAAAGGCTTAACTCCACTAAAGCTGGATTTAAAACTTACAGAAGTAGCCAGATATAAATCACAAGATATGATTGACAACAACTATTTCAGTCATAATTCGCCTACATATGGAAGCCCCTTCGATATGATGAAAAATTTTGGTATCAAGTATATATACGCAGGAGAAAATCTTGCTGGAAATTCAACTGTTAAAGGAGCCCATGATTCTTTAATGAGTTCTGAAGGGCATAGGAAAAATATACTTAATACTAAATTTACCCACATAGGCATCGGAGTAAAGGAAGGCTCAAGGTACGGAAAAATCTTTACTCAAATGTTTGTTGGCAGATAATATTTAATATAGAAAGGAAGATACTATGACAATAGATAAGGATAAAACTCAAAAACATCTTTATAACCTATTAAAAACTGTTGAAGGTACTGGCTGGATTCTATGTGATGCCATAACTTACATGGCGGAAAATAATATAGTTCCCGATAAAGACAACGATGGAGATTCAGCTTCACCAATAGCTCAAAATATAGCAGAAATTTTTGAAATAATTTCAGAGTGTGAAGAATCTGAAGTAATAGATCACGTAGCTGACAAAATGCTTGAATATGCCGGTGCCAACAAGGCAATGCTTCTATCTTATCTTGATAAATACATGGGAGATAATCCCCTTTATCAAAGGATAGTGGAAAATTCGAAAACAACAGGACTACATTAATTGAGGGCGGAAATTCCGCCCTTTTTTCTATCATTATATTTCCTCTATGTCCATTCCCTCTTCCAAATCTTTGTGGGGGGATATTATTACCTTCTCTCCTTCCTTAATTCCTGATACTATCTCTATCATATCTTCTCCTTCGATTCCTGTTTTAACCCTTCTGAGTACTGCCTTGCCATTCTGAGCTATAAACACATACTGACCGTCTTCTAATTCAAATACGGAATTTTCAGGTACAGTGATTATGTTTTCTTTAAAATGAGTTAGTATCTTTACATCCATATCGTATCCTAGTTTTAGCTTTGGTACATTATTGGGAATATCTATTTCAACCCGTACTCTCTTCTGCTCGATTCCTAGGTCTGATACTTTATTGAAGGCCTTTGGATAAATCTTTCTTACCTCTCCCTTTATATGGGGTATACCTATATCTTCATTGTACACTAAGGTCTTAGCCCCTTCTTTGACACCGCCTATCTCGCTAACTAATATATCTGTCTCTATATACATGGCTTCTTCATTTCCTACCTCTAAAATTTCCATTCCCGGCTGAACAAAAGAGCCTTCTTCTAATGAAATTTCCATTATTATTCCATCAATCGGGGCCTTTACAAAGTAATCATTTTTTCTTTTTTTAATATATCTATTTGATATGCCATTTGTTCAATCTGATACTTATACTTGTTTTTTACATTTTGTGAAATTCCTTTTTGTAAAAGCTCGAGTTCTTTTTGAACTATTTCTAAAGAATTTTCTTTAATAACCACAGCGTCTATCGAGGCCTTATATGCTTCATAGCTGATAACTCCCTCATCATAAAGTTTTTTATTGTTTTCAAGCTTTCTTTTTGCTTCTTCTAGACCAAGTTTTGCAGAATCTATATTGACCTTTGCTTTAGCTATCTGTTCTTCATCTGCTGGTTTTAACGTTTCTTTATATTCAGCCCTTAAACCTTCAAGCTGGGCTTTTAAACTTTTGATTTCCAGGTCTATTGTTTCAAAATCCATCTCAGCCATTATATCGCCTCTTTTTACTACATCTCCTACTTGAACATTTAATTTCTTTATTTTACCGCTTACTGTAGTGGTAACCTCTCTTTTATTATCTGATTTTACAGTTCCAGTCTCTTCCACATATTTACTTACATTTCCCCTTTTGACTTCATATGTTTCTACCTGCATTATATTTCCGGTATTCATCCTGTAGAAAACACCAGCTGCAACTAATACCACTACAATAGCTGTAATTACTATTTTCTTCTTCACCACTTACACCTCCTATGATATCCTACTCTTTAGGGCTTCCATGAAGTCTAGTTTGTTTATCTTTCTTAAAGTCGACAATTGGGCAAGTGCTACAAAAATTATAGTTAATGCTGATGCCCATATATAGCTTTTTAGAGATATTGGAGTATGCAATGTATAAAGTTCATTGCTAAATACTTCTTCAACGGACCTTATCATGATTCTTCCTATTGGCATACCAATTAATATGCCCAAAACAGTCATTATTGTATTTTCCTTTGTTATAATTCTGTATATTTCTTTTTTGGAAAATCCCATAACCCTGAGAGATGAAAACTCTAGTCTTCTTTCATTGATGCTCATAGTTGTAGCATTGTAAACTATTGCGAAGCCTAATACGCCTGAAAATATAACCAGTATACCAATAGAAAATATGCTTAACTGTAAGAACTGCTGAAAAATGCTTTTTAAATCATCGAGAGATTGTACCGATGAAATATTTTTAACATTACCGAGTTTTTCTTTTACATCGTCTTTGGAGTTTAAATATACTCCAGTGGCTAACTCATTATCCAAAAGCTTATCCGTCATATAGTCTATATCCATGTAAGCATTCATTCCCAGGCTCTGTTTAATAATATCTTTAACTTCCATGTATACATCTTCTCTCTCTGGAATAAAACTTTTTATCTTCACTCTATCTCCCTTTTTAACTCCTAAAAATTTTGCAAGGTTTTCCGAAAAGACAATCCCTTCCTTCGGCAACTCTATTTCTGTCCCTTCTTGATTTATAAATCCATAGAATTTCGTCTTGCTCTTAACTCCAATAATATTAACAACTTCACTTTTCCACCCGTATATTATTTCGAAAGGATATTCTACTTTGGCTTCAATTTCCTCAGCCTCAACTAAATGCTGTATGTCTTTAACCACATTATCATTTAATGGTTTACTAAAATTAATATTATAATCCATTCTTTGAAATTCGCCATAATGGGTATTAAATATGGTTGCGAAGGCATCCCATTGATGCATCGTTAAAAAAGTCATACTAAAGGTCAGTGCAATACCTAAGATTATAAAGATAAATCTTTTTTTACTCCTAAAAATGTTTCTTATAACCATTTTCCAACTGAAGGTTATTCTTTGCCATATTATATTTATTCGTTCTAATAAAATTCTCTTTCCAACCTTTGGTGTCTCCGGTCTCATTGATTCCGCAGGAAGTATCTTTAAGACTCCTCTACCTCCCCACAGCCCTGCCAATATACAGAATATACTTGATATTAAAACGGCTAAAAACATATATTTATAATAAAAATTTACCTGAAGCATGGGAATATTGAAAAACCTAATATACATTTTAGTCATATACCCCGACAAAATCATTCCCGTAAAGGTTCCAATAATAGAACCCATTATACCTATAAATAGAGAATATTTGATATAATGAAAAAGTATCTGAATATTATTATAGCCTAGGGCCTTCAACACTCCTATAGACGTCCTATCATTTCTTACCATTCTGGATATCATAACCGCAAGTATTATGGCGGCGACTCCTAAGAAAATTAGTGGTACAGTGTTTGATGAATTTTTGAGCTGATTAATCTCTTCTGAAATCATTCTATTACTTAGCTGTTCCTCTTTTGTAATAATCCTCTTTACTCCAAATTTGTCCAACTCTTCTTCCAATCTTTCCTTTGCTTTATCTATGTCTTTCTCTGATTTTAAATTTATCAATACCTCATTATGGCCATCATTAAGTCCAAAGCTTTGCCTTGCAAATTCGTCAGATACATAGATTACTCCAAATTTATCCGGTTGAGGCAACAAGCTCTGCTCATCCTCCATAAGATAAACAAATTCAGGACTTGCAACAATCCCTCTAACCGTAAGCTCATACTGTTTTCCACCTATTTGTGGAATTATAGTTTCCCCTACCTTTATATTTCGAGCCTTAGCAAACTGTTCGATAACCAGTGCGTCTTTGGCCTTATTACTTATTGCTTCTCCGTCTACTATATATAGAGAGTTAATATTTTCACTGCTATCGGGTACCGATATTACCCTCACGTTTACCTTTTCATCTTCATCTTCAACCTTTAAGGGTACATCATATACTATTCTTCCTTGGGCTTTTACAATACTCTGTTTACTCTCTAAATCTTTTATTGACTTTGCAGGGATCTTAACCACTTGAACATATAAATCTGCAAAATTGGTCAAATCATAATAATAATCTACAGTGTTTTTCAGATTTACTACCGCCATATTAAGAGCAGTATAAACTAAAAGCCCTACAATGATTACTGCCATTATGGCTAAAAATTGTCCCTTTGAACTTTTTATAAGCCTCATAAGTCTTAGATTTAACTTATTCATCTACCACTCAATCCCTTCAGGATCTATGGGTTTTTCATTCATATAATCATCTATAATTTCTCCACTTCTCATCTTTAGCACCCTGTCTGCCATTTTAGCTATAGGAGCATTATGGGTTATCACCATAACCGTCTTTTTATAATCCTTATTTATCTTACTAAGCAGTGATAGAATAGATATTCCTGTTTTATAGTCAAGTGCTCCTGTAGGTTCGTCACATAAAAGTAGTAAGGGGTTCTTTGCAACTGCCCTTGCTATTGCTACCCTCTGCTGCTCACCTCCACTCATTTGAGATGGAAAATGGTTTTTCCTGTTGCCTAAACCTACATTCTCTAAAACTTCATCAATATTCAAGGGGTTTTTACATATCTCCGTAGCAAGCTCCACGTTTTCTATGGCTGTTAAATTAGCCATAAGATTATAGAACTGAAACACAAATCCTATTTTATCCCTTCTGTATTTTGTAAGCTGCTTATCATCATACTTTGTAATCTCTTCTTCTCGCATGTAAATCTGCCCTTTTGTCGGTTTATCCATACCGCCAAGTATGTTTAGAAGTGTACTTTTACCTGAGCCACTGGGACCTAAAATCACAACAAACTCACCTTCATTTATTTCAAAGGTTGCATCCTTCAGAGCCTTTACTATTACCTCTCCCATTTGATAATGTTTGCTTAAATCCCTTACCTTCATCAGCACCTCTTTGGCCATTTGATCACCCCTTTACTTTTTACCCAATCCATTTTCAATGAAATCTATATAATCATCGTATGTTTTTATAAGCTTATCAAAGTCAAATTCATCTATATCCTGTAAAAAAATAAAACTAAAGTTTTGAAATAAATTTTTGATTAATTTTTTTATAAACTCAAGGTAAAAATCGTTCCTCAATTCTCCTCTTTGTATTGCTTCCAAAATTAGTTTTTCAAATAAGCCTTCCATATGCTCATTTAACTTTTTATCAATAAAATTTCTGATTATCTTTTCATTTTCCTTTAATAGTCGCTGTACTAAATGATAGTATTTTGGATGTCTTATTGAAAATTCTAAGCCAGCTTCACCATAGATTTTCAGTATTTCAAAGAAATTTTTTTCAGTAATATTTTCTCCTATTTCTTTTATATGCTCTTCTATAAACTCGTGCTCAGCATCATGTACCTCTTCTAATATGGAAAAATATAAATCTTCTTTATTTTTAAAGTGATAGTAAAAGGCCCCTTTACTCATTCCAGCCTTTTTTAATATGTTGTTAAGGGATGCATCTTCATAGCTTTTTTGAGTAAATTCATCTAAAGCTGCTTCAAATAACTCTTCCTTGTTTCCTCGTTTCCTCTGAAAAAACTTTGAAGAGTTGTTTTTATCTCTAAATCTTTTCTATTAAAACAGCTCTTCTACGGAGCCAAAAGAGGATTATTGAAGGATATCTATAAGGAACTAGCGAGGCAAGTTAAATTAAAGATTCTTATTGGATATTGTTTCTTAAATCACAGAATATTTCATCACTTTGATCCGTAGCATATGCATATATAACGTCTTTTATATCCTTAATGCCCTCTTCTTTCAGTTTTTTCTCTAACCACTGCTCGTCCTTATTTATTAATTTTAGATTTTGTCTTTGCACCTTTCCGTCTATAATTATTCCTATAGGAAGTCCCTCGTATTGAGTGGAAATATTAAGGTCTGATGCCGTTATCGACCTCACTTCTGGTTTAGGAATTATACTTATTTCTCCCGTAGGCTCCAATATAACATACTCTATATCCTCAAGCTTAGGATAACCGCTTACTCTAAGCATGGAAATCAGTTGAATTAACGAAATATGCTCTTTTTCAATATTTTGTTCTATAATTTTACCGTGTTTTATTAAAATGGCTGGTCTTCCAAGAAGTAGTTTATTAAAAAACTGATTTAGTGAAAGCTTTGAATATATAACATAAAGAATTATTAATATAAGCAGTGTAAACAATGTAGGTTTTAACTTCGTACTTATTAATGGTTCGGCAACAACAGTCCCTATGATTATAATTGCCATCAAGTCATAAGGAGTAAGTTGATTTATGGCAGATTTACCCATTAACCTCATAATTGTAATACCCATTGTAAATAGTATCAAAACCTTAAATGCTAAATAGACCATAACTATCACCTCAATTTTGTGTATATAGTCTATTTTGCACATTATTCATCATTTTTATAGCAGAACAAAACGTCTGGCGATGCTTTGTCAGTTCGTAGTTCGTAGCTCTTAGTTCTTAGCACTAATTGGTCAATGCTTTTAGATCATTAAAAGCAAAACATCTAGAAATACATTTGAATACTTGCGAAAATTTAACTGGAAATAGTTTTCAATTCTTTACACTGATTGACTTCACCACGTTTAATCCATGCAATTTTTTGCAAAAAATGTTTGAGGTCCTTAGCAAAACAAAAGCAAGCACAATGCCTGCTTTATCATTTAATACTCTTTAATTTAACCTTCTTATTTTAGCTTTTCCAGTAGAATCTCTCTGGCAATATTAGGATTAGCCTTACCCTTTGTCTCTTTCATTATCTGTCCAATCAAAAATCCTATTGCCTTTCCCTTACCGTTTTTATAGTCCTCTACTGCCTGGGAATTCTGGTTTAATACCGAATCTATTATTTCTTCCAACTGATCCGAACTGCTTATTTGTGACAATCCCCTTTTCTTTACTATTTCCTCCGGATCCTTATCTGAAGAAACCAACTCATCAAAAACTTCCTTAGCAGCTGAACGGCTTATAGTACCTTTATCAACTAATTTAATTAATCCTGCGAGCTGCTCTGCTTTTACGGGAATGACCTCTGTTTGCTTCATAACTCTTAAAAGTTCAACAGTAATCCAATTAGAAGCTTCCTTAGGTTCACTTCCAAGGGAAACAACAGTTTCAAAATAGTCTGCTATCTCCTTGCTGCTTATTAAAATATCAATATCCTTTTCATTTAGTTTATATTCTTGTGAAAATCTTTTCGCCTTTTCCGAAGCTAATTCTGGCAGAGTTTTCTTTATTTTATTAATTAGTTCCTCTTTGATTGTAACTGGCGGCAAGTCAGGCTCGGGAAAATATCTATAATCATGGGCATCTTCCTTTGACCTCATTGATACAGTTCTTCCTTTTCCTGCATCCCACTTCCTGGTTTCCTGCTTTATTTTGTGGCCTTCACCAAAATTATACAGTTCTTTTTGTCTCCTTTCTTCTTTTTCAAGGGCCTTTGCCACTTCTTTAAAGGAGTTAAGGTTTTTAATCTCCACCTTCGTATTAAAGTCTTTTTGTCCTATTTCTCTTACGGATATATTTGCATCACATCTCAACGAACCCTGTTCCATACGACAGTCGGAAATTTCAGCATATTCCAGTATGGATTTAAGGGCTTTTAAAAAGGCTACCGCTTCTTCAGACGATCTTAAATCTGGCTCCGTAACTATTTCTATAAGGGGCACTCCTGTCCTATTGTAATCAACTAGGGTAAAGGGCTCATCCTCAAGATGTATCAGCTTACCTGCATCTTCTTCTATATGGATTCTGGTAATTCCTACTTTTTTGGTTTTCCCTCCTGATTCTATCTCTATCCAACCACCCGTGCATATAGGCATATCATACTGAGATATCTGATAAGCCTTTGGAAGGTCAGGATAAAAGTAGTTTTTCCTGTCGGTTTTGTTTATCATATTTATATTACAGTTAAGGGCAGTTCCAGCCTTAATAGCCAGATTTACTACCTCTTCGTTTAATACGGGTAAAGTTCCTGGTAGTCCGATGCAAATAGGACATGTGTTTTCATTTGGCTTAGCTCCAAACTCCGTAGAACATGAACAAAATATCTTTGATTTCGTATCTAGTTCAACATGTATCTCTAAACCTATTATAGTTTCTAATCCCATATTATTCCTCCTCCCCTAAACTAGGCACTTCATTACATACTCCAAGCTCTTGTTCTAATGCATAGGCAGCCCTTAGAAGCTTTTTCTCTGTAAAGTGATCTCCTATCAACTGTAGCCCAATAGGTAGTTTTGTATTACTGAAACCGCAGGGCATTGATATGGCAGGCAGTCCTGCAAGATTTACATTAACTGTATATATGTCTGCCAGGTACATTTCTAATGGATTATTAATCTTTTCTCCTACTGTAAATGGCAGTATAGGAGATGTTGGTCCAAGTATAAGATCATATTTTTCAAAGGCTTCCCTATAGCTTTTCTGTATTTTTTTTCTATACTTCATAGCCTTTTTATAGTATGCATCATAGTACCCTGAAGATAAAACGTAGGTTCCAAGCATTATCCTTCTCTTAACTTCATTTCCAAATCCCTCTGTTCTGGTTTTAACGATAAGTTCTTCAAAATCATCGAAATCCTTACTCCTGTAGCCGTATCTCACTCCATCGTATCTGGCGAGATTTGAACTTGCTTCAGCCGAGGATATGATATAGTAGGCAGACAGACCTGAGTCCTCAATAGGCAGTGAAAATTCTTCAACCTCAGCACCCATTCCTTCAAGTCTTTCCATAGATTTTCTTATGGCTCTACCTATTTCTTTATCTAATCCTTCCATGAAAAACTCCTTGGGAACTCCAATCTTAAATCCTTTTACACCCTTTTCTATCTCGTCCAAATAATCCTTTTCTACTTCATGTTGAACACTGGTGCTATCCATGGGATCATGCCCCTGTATAGCTAAAAGTCCAACAGCACAATCCTTTACAGTCTTTGTAATGGGACCTATTTGATCTAAAGATGATCCAAAGGCAATAAGTCCGTATCTTGATACAAGTCCATAGGTAGGTTTAAGCCCAACTGTTCCACAAAAAGCTGCCGGCTGCCTTATGGACCCTCCCGTGTCCGATCCAAGAGCTATTGGAGTAAATCCTGCTGCCACCGACGCCGCAGAGCCACCGGAGGAACCTCCAGGCACTTTACTTAAATCCCAAGGATTTTTGGTCTTTTTAAAGTATGAGTTTTCTGTGGAAGAACCCATGGCAAATTCATCCATATTTACCTTTCCTATTATAACTGCTCCTGCGTCCTTTAGCTTTTCAATGACAGTGGCATCATAGGGAGGTATAAAATCCTCCAACATTTTAGATGCACAGGTAGTCTTTACTCCCTTCATACAAATGTTATCCTTTATAGCAACGGGTACGCCGCCCAAAGGTCCTATATCTAATCCTTTTTGTATTTTTTCATCTATTTTTTGCGCTGCATTTAGGGCCTCTTCCTCCTGCAATGTAAGAAAAGCTCCAACCTTTCCATCCAGCTTTTTAATCCTATTTATATAAGTACCAACTAACTCTTCAGCGGTAATTTTTTTATCTTCCAGTCCCTGCTTTATTTCTTCTATAGTCATTTTATGAATCTTCAACACTATCCCTCCAGTCACTATTCTATTATTTTAGGTATTTCAACGTAGGTTTCCCTCATGCTCTTAGCGTTTCTAAAAAGTTCCTTTTTATCTTTAAAAACTTTAACCTCATCTTTCCTCAGCACTGACTCAAAATTTTCAAAGCTATTTATATCTATATCATCCAAATTCTCTTTATCTATATTTGCAAAGTGGTTGATTATATCTTCAAATTCCTTTGTAAACTTCAATAGTTCATCCTCTGTAAAGCTGAGCTTAGCAAGCTTTGCAATATAGGCTATTTCCTCTTTATTTATCTTCATTTTAACTCCTCCTTATGGTGTAACTCTATTTATATCCCTCGGCAACAGAGTTGCTTCCCGAATATTATCTAAATCAAGTATCTTCATAGTAATTCTTTCAAGACCTATTGCAAACCCTCCGTGGGGAGGCATCCCATATTTAAAGCTTTCCAAATAGTAATCAAAATCATCGGGATTACATCCAAATTTAATCATGTTATCCTTGAGCATCTCATAGTCGTGTATCCTTTGACCCCCAGTTGTAATTTCAAGACCCTTATATATCAAGTCAAAACTTTTAGTCATTCCTTCAAGCTTATCATCGGGCATAGTATAAACAGGTCTTTTAGATGCCGGATATTTGGTTAAAAATACGAAATCGCTGTTATACTTTTCCTTTACATATTGTGAAAATAAAGCTTCTCCCTCTGCATCTATATTTCCCACCGGTGATTTTTTGCCGTATTCCTTCAGCAGTATTTCCTGGGCTTCTAATAGGTTTATTCTCGGTATATCATCTACCTTTGCCAGATTTACACCGCACATTTCCAGCTCTTTCTTACAAGTATTATTTAAATGTTTAAATAAATACTTAACAAAACCTTCTTCTAAATCCATTAAATCATTTTCATCTTCTATAAAGCCCATTTCCACATCTAAGCTTACATATTCATTAAGGTGTCTCCATGTGTTGTGAAGCTCTGCTCTATAAGCATGACCTATCTCAAAAACCCTTTCAAATCCTGCACCTACCATCATCTGTTTATAAAATTGAGGACTCTGGGCTAAAAAAGTTCTTCTGCCAAAATAGTTTACCGTAAATACTTCTGAACCGCCTTCAGTTTCCGTAGCTATAATTTTAGGTGTATGAATTTCCGAGAATTTATTGTTTTTTAAATAGGTTCTAAAAGCTTCAATTATTTCTTCTTGAACTCTAAAGACCGCTCTTCTGTCTAGTCTGCGAAGACTTATAGTCCTATAATCCAGCTGTTTTTCCAAAGAAGCATTTATATCTCTACCATTTATTGAAAATGGTAGAAGTTCATAGTAGCTTTTTCCTATTATAGTTATCTTATCAGCTTTAACTTCAACTCCTCCAGGTGCCTTTGTATTTTCCTCTACACGTCCCTTTACTTCAACGGACATTTCCAGTTTAAGTTCCTTTAATAGGTCTTCATCTTCTACTATCAGCTGAACAACTCCTGTTTTGTCCCTAAGCATAACAAAGGCAAAATCCTTAAAACTCTTTATTTTGTGAATCCAGCCTTTTAAAATCACTTCTTTTCTGTCTAAACCTTTGATTTCTGAAATAAATGTCCTTGTCATCACTATCCCTCCTTAAGATTTTGTCCATACTAATGAGAAAGCATTTATGTCAACTTTTCTTTTTTGCAAATAAAAAAACCTTTCAATCCCCTTGTAGGGACGAAAGGTTATATTTCGCGGTACCACCCTATTTAGCTTGAAAAGCTCTCTCAATCAGTACGGAATATCACTATAAATATTCGATACTGTCCAATCTATAACGGTTTGGCTCCGTCTAAGCCTACTCTCCATAAAGGATTTTGGTTAGAAACTCAGAGATGTTCTTCAATATACATCAGGCGTTGGTCTTCCACCGTCACCAACTCGCTTAAGCCCTCTTGCATACCTACTCTTCTCTTCATAGTCTTTCTTTTATTAATTTATTGTAATAGATTATAAGATAAAATTTTACACTTGTCAACACTTTTATTAAATATTTAATAATAAAATATATTATTTATACGCTACTGCAATCATGGGAAAGGAGTTAATAGAAAACTCTCCTTCATTAAAATCACCATAAATATCTACTTTTTTAAACCCGCAATCATTGAGTATATAAGTTAGCTCCCTGCTAGTTAAAGGATATAATTTTATACAGTTTTCATAGATTTTATCATTATTTATTATAAGCTTTGTTTTAAATAGTATCTTTCCATTCTCTAATTCATAGTTACGTATAAATTTTACACCACTTTTTTTCCTGTCAATTAAAGGTAGCTCCTTTACGTCGTATTTTAGAACTCTATCATAGTTAACTGTTTGAATAATTATACTCCCCCCATCAGTAAGTAGATTGTACATCTTTTTAATTACGTCTTTTATTTCAGCGGTGCCATTCAAGTGTGCTAATGAGTTTCCTATGCAAAATATTAAATTAAATTCATTTTCATTTAATCGGTCTATATCTCTCATATCCAATTGATGTGCTTCAACCTTAACTCCTTCGTCTCTACTCTTTCTATGTATCTTTTCTATCATCTCTTGATCTAAATCTATTGCCGTGACACTATAACCCAACTTCGCCAGTGCAACTGAATAATTACCGGTTCCCGCAGCTACATCCAGTATCTTTCTTCCCTTGACCCTTTTTTTCATGAAATTTAACTTGTTTTCATCAAATGGAAATACTATGTCATAGTATTTACTTAACTCTTCATAAAATCCCATGTTTGATCACCCTTCTAATCTTTATATATCCTTTAATATACCCAATTGCAAAGTATTTCTAACCTAATAATATTTATTACTATTTTAAAAATTAAATCGTTGCACCAAAGCAAATTCAGGTCAATCGCTTTTCGCTATTCGTTATTCGGTTGCCGCTCACCCGTAACCCGTTTTTAAATCTTTTAACTCTTAACTCTTATTACCTGTTACCACCCAATAAAAAGGGC